>CEOK01067460.1_pt1 | contig 11376 bp, 12 predicted proteins | sample 427001 | NCBI WGS metagenome assembly CEOK01 (sample SAMEA2591108, study PRJEB7988) | marine metagenome | isolation source: saline water (ENVO:00002010), including | reverse complement strand
AAGTCCTAATATCATAAGTGGTAAAACGGCATTTTTTGAGCCGCTAATCGGCAAATCACCCATCAGCCTATTGCCGCCATTTATGACAATTTTATCCATTATTCTTATTCCTTACCGGTATCTTTAGAATTTGCTGCTGAGTTCGCTGACAGTTTCCCTGACAGAGATGAAGAACGCGGCTTTACTTGTTTTCGACCTTCTTTTCGACCCTCTTTTCGACGGTGCAAATTGGCCCGCAATGCCGCGCCCAACCTTTCCTTACGGTCAGGTTTTGACCCTGATGAATTGTTAGATGGTGACATTGGAAACCGTTAAGAGTGATTTGATTGAGACTTGCCTAATTGGTCGTGCTGTGGCACTTAATGGCCTCGATAAAAAGCTGCCGTAGCTCAGGGGTAGAGCACTCCCTTGGTAAGGGAGAGGCCGAGAGTTCAATTCTCTCCGGCAGCACCATTTGCTAAAATTTCCCTCATACTCCATGCCCGGTTCTCCGGTTACTTCTGCACAAGCTTTTCAGCTTCTTTGGCGAATTGCTCCGCATCCTTGCCTTCAGCCTTTAAGAGTTCAGTGATATCGAAGGGTACCTTCGTGCCGGCCACGCTTTTAGGCCGCGCTTCCATAGCATTTTGCCAACGCTGCATATGCTCTAAGTCACGATTTTCAACACCTGACCAACTCGCTGTCCGTGTCCAACACCAATTTGCTATATCAGCAATAGAGAAATCTTTTGCCAGCCATTCACTTTCAGCCAGATGTGTATCAAGCACTTCAAATAAGCGCCGCACCTCATTTTGATAGCGGTCAATCGCTGGCTGTATTTTTTCCGGGAAATACCTGAAGAACACATTCGCCTGCCCCATCATGGGGCCAATGCCTCCCATCTGAAACATCAGCCACGACATTACCTCGGCTCTGTCTTCTGCTTTAGTGGGCAGAAGCTTGCCGGTTTTCTCTGCCAAGTGAATCATTATCGCAGCGCTTTCAAACACTCTCAGGTCATTCAAATCACGATCAATAATAGCGGGAATCCGACCGTTTGGGTTTATGGCAAGGTATTCAGGCTTTTTCTGATCACCGGCCTGAATGTCAATCACATGAACATTATAATCCAGCTCAAGCTCTTCAAGCGTGACGGAGGCCTTGTATCCATTAGGTGTGGGTGATGTGTACAGATCAATCATTCTCTACCTCATAATTTGAGGCAATGATGACCTGAATTTCAGGGGCTGACAAGAGGCTAAAGTCAGCCATTATGATGTTGTAAAATAATCTAAAAGAAAGAATTACAGCAAAACCCTCTGACAAATATTTATCGTTGGAGATCCACAGTAAGTCCAATCATCAACCTATCTAATTCATCTCCGTCCACATTTCCCGGCGTGAAATCAAACCTCAAATACTGCCCTTCAGAGAGCGTATAATCTACGCCAAAACCATAAAGAAAACCGTTATCTTCATTTTCGGAGGTGTTGGAGTCATCTGAACTGGCCTGATAAAGGCCGAGCCGCAAATAAGGTGAAAAGGGGTTTTCCAGCCGTATATGTGTGAGGCCGGATAATTCATAAATTTTAACGTCAGAATATTGCCCTGCATTGTTGGAGTAGTCATTTGCACCGGTATAGCCAAGTTCAAGGCTAATCTTATCATTGAAAGAATACCCACCACCAAGATAGAAGCCACTGCCCTCCTCTTCCAAATTATTCATCTGTCCGGCGAATTCAAAACTACTCTCCAAGACGGCACCAGCCGTCACATAGAAATGCGTCGCTGTATCAGCTTGATTTTGAGCAAGCCCACGAGACGGTAGAAGCAGAACAGCCAATAATGACAAAACCAGACTTGGTGAGAAAGGCGAACAAGCCGCCTTAATGGATACAAACATCCTATCCCCCTATTTTTTTATTTTTCAGGAAGTTATTTGCAAAAAACCTAGCTGACAAAAACACATATGTCAAAAAAGCAATATCAGGGCGCCTGAAAAGGCTAACCCTGACTTGCTGTTCTTGTCTGTATTATGTGTTTATACGAAAGCCTCATCCCACGTACCTGACGTGGACGCTTTCGAATATTCCGTGGCACGGTTCTCGAAGAAATTGGTGTGTTCGATACCATTCAACATCTCATCCATCCAAGGGAGAGGGTTCTTCTCAATATCGTAAATAGGGTTCAGATTAAGCTGGGTCAGACGACGATTACCGATATAGCGGATATAATCTTTGACTTCAGTTGGCTCAAGACCTTCAACACCGCCCATTTCAAAGGCAAGATCAATAAAAGCATCTTCGTGTGTGACAACTGTCTCACAGGCCTTATACAAATCTCTCTTCGTTTCTTCAGTCCAGATTTCCGGATTCTCATTTACGAAAGTGTTAAACAGTCGAACAATCGAATTGGTGTGCAAGGTCTCGTCGCGCGCAGACCAAGTTACAATCTGACCCATGCCTTTCATTTTGTTGAAACGCGGGAAATTCATCAGAATCGCAAAGCTGGCAAAAAGCTGGAGGCCTTCCGTGAAAGCGCCAAAGACTGCAAGCGTTTTGGCAATGTCGGTTTTTGTTTCAACACCCCATTCTTGCATGTAGTCATATTTGTCTTTCATTTCGCCATATTTCAGGAATGCTTCATATTCAACTTCAGGCATGCCGATGGTATCGAGCAAATGCGAATAGGCAGCAATATGAATGGTTTCCATATTTGAAAACGCAGACAGCATCATCTGAATTTCTGTGGGTTTAAAAACCTGAGAATAATGCTTCATATAGCAATTATTCACTTCCACATCAGCTTGGACGAAAAACCGGAAAATCTGTGTCAGCAGGTTCTTTTCACCCACGGTCATATTCTTGTGCCAATCTTTGACATCCTCGGCGAGTGGCACTTCCTCAGGCAACCAGTGAATGCGCTGTTGAGTGAGCCAAGAGTCATACGCCCACGGATAAAGGAATGGTTTATAAACAATGCGGTCTTCTAGAAGTGACATGACACACGTCCTCTTAGTTAAGTTGTAATTTATTCTGCATCCAAAAGAGCAAACCTAATGAGCGGTTTACTGGCAGGAAGCACATTCTTCATAATCGATGGTCGATACAGCAACAGTTTTTGCAGCATCCTGATCTGTGTGCGCGTCACCATCATTCTTTTCAGCACGCTGAATAGAGAGTGAACGACAATAATATAAACTCTTCACGCCGCGCTTCCATGCCTGATAATGAATTTGGTGCAGGTCACGTTTATGAATATCGGCGGGTAAGAATACGTTAAGAGATTGCGCCTGATCGATTAGCGGCGCACGGTCGCCGGCAAATTCAATCAACCATCTCTGATCAATCTCGAATGCAGTCTTAAAGACGGCCTTTTCTTCATCTGTCAGGAAATCAAGATGCATGACCGAGCCACCACTGGTCACAATTGATGACCATGTATCATCATCATTACGGCCTTTTTCATCCAGCAATTTAGCGAGATGGCGGTTACGGACATTAAATGAGCCGGACAGGGTTTTGTGCGTAAAACTGTTACCGGCAATTGGTTCAATGCCGGGGCTGGTTCCACCGCAGATAATTGAGATGGAAGCGGTTGGCGCAATCGCGGTCTTATTGGAGAAGCGCTCTTGCATGCCGCATTCTGCTGCATCGGGACATGCACCGCGTTCTTCAGCCATCACGCGGGAGGCATGATCAACCTGTTCTTTAATGTGAGAGAAAATACGGTTGTTCCAAACTTTCGCCATGACAGATTCCCATGGAATCATGTTGGCTTGCAAATATGAATGGAAGCCCATAACGCCAAGGCCGACACTACGTTCACGCATCGCGGCATATTTTGCTTTAGCCATGCTATCAGGCGCACGTTGAATGAAATCCTCAAGAACATTATCAAGGAAGCGCATCACATCTGGCAGGAAGTTTGAATCATCCTGCCAGTCTTCATATTTCTCGACATTAACGGATGATAAGCAGCAAACGGCTGTTCTGTTCTCGCCTAAATGGTCTTCGCCGGTAGGGAGGGTGATTTCAGCACACAAATTTGATGTTTTAATTTCAAGGTTCAAAAGCTTTTGATGTTCCGGACGCTGGTTATTCACCGTATCCCGGAAAATCATATAGGGTTCGCCCGTCTCGATACGTGCGGTAAGCATACGAATCCATAAGTCACGCGCCTTTACAGAGGCTTGCACTGAATTGTCTTTTGGACTGCGAAGCGCCCAGTCTTCATCATTTTCGACAGCGCGCATAAACGCGTCAGAAATCAGAATGCCATGGTGCAGATTTAAAGCTTTACGATTCGGGTCACCACCCGTCGGGCGACGAATCTCAATAAATTCTTCAATCTCGGGATGATCAACCGGCAAATAAACTGCCGCCGAACCGCGACGCAGAGAGCCTTGAGAAATAGCAAGGGTCAGGCTATCCATGACGCGAATGAACGGCACAATGCCTGAAGTCTTACCGTTTTGACCTACTTTCTCACCAATAGAGCGCAAATTCCCCCAATAAGACCCTATACCGCCACCACGTGCGGCAAGCCATACATTCTCATTCCATAAATCTACAATGTCAGAAAGGCTATCATTGGCCTCATTCAGGAAACACGAAATCGGCAGCCCCCTATTGGTGCCACCATTCGACAGAATAGGTGTTGAGGGCATGAACCACAATTTCGAAATATAGTCATAAAGACGCTGAGCATGCGCTTCATCATCACCATAGAAAGAGGCAACACGTGCAAATAGACTTTGATAAGTCTCACCGGGCATCAAATACCGGTCTGTCAGTGTGGCTTTACCAAATTCAGTCAATAAAGCATCGCGTGAGGAATCAATTTTAACGCTCGGACGGTCTTCAAACTGGACAATTTGACTGCCCCGTTCAAAATCCATCTGAGGTTGTGCGGTCACATCATGACCTTCAGCCTTGCGGCTGCCCCTCATTTCCTCCGATGCTGTTTTCAACACATCCTGAACCTGCTGCTCGGCAGCCTCTATCTGACCATCTTTTCTGTCAGTATTATTAAACATTCGCCCGTCCTCAGTGCCAAAGATAATTTCCGATTAGACAAAAATTCATCTTAATAAGCTGTGTACTGCCACATTTAGAGCCTAAATTTGGGGGCAATTTACCGGCAGGTGCGTACAGACACACCATGAAAAACGTCGATCATGGCCGAGAATCAGTCCCCAAATCTGACCCGTCATAAAATCTGACAAATCAGCAAAAACTACAAGATATAGTGTCTCAAACCATTTGATGCGTCAACAGGTAGTATATGTTTTTTTTTGTATTTTTTAAGACTCGCGCTCTAGTCATTGAAATTACAGGAAAATATTATTAAAAAAAATTTCATCTGACAGCATTCATAGTCCCGAAACAATTACAACGACTTATCCACAGGTCATTTCGAGTCAGTGATTTGGTCTAAACGGGTCAGAATCCAAACAGCCGTGACGATATTTCCAAGAAAATAAATCGGCACGGACCACATAGCAGCCTTTTTCCAGTCACTTTCAACGGTAAAAATAACGGCAGTCATACATACAACCCCAAGCACCAAGTCCAGAATGGTGACCAGTCCCCAAGGCTCAGCGAGCACATTGTCAAAGCCACTCAACCCGACGGCCAGATAAGCCATCACACAAGCAACCAAAAAAACAGATAAAGCAAAGCCAACAATAAGTTTTAATTTTTGAGACATTAGATCCTCCCAATTCTCTTCAAACGTTATGTACGTGTTTAATGACTGCACAATTTTGTCACAATCAGGGACATAAAAAAACCACATCCCCAAGTTAATCAATCATACATAGATGAGGCGAGAAGCCAAAACCGTTCTCAATCAATAAGGAGACCCACATGACAAAAAAACCAAAAATGCACCCAATAATACCATGCGTGATAATAGTTCTTTTTATTTTTACCAGCTTCGTTCAGCCTTCTTTTGCGTGGGACGTCAATAGTTATGCCAAACCTGATGAAACAACCTTAGAGAAACAACTCACTCCGCTACAATATTATGTGACGCAGGAAGACGGCACAGAAAAGCCTTTTGACAATCTATACTGGAACGAACAACGCGACGGGATTTATGTTGATGTCATTTCCGGAGAGCCTCTTTTTTCCTCCAGAGACAAATATAAAAGCGGAACCGGTTGGCCATCTTTTATCCGTCCCCTAGTGCCTGACTATATTGTCGAGAAGCCTGATAATTTTCTGTTCATAGAGCGCACTGAATTACGCTCCAAATACGCTGATAGTCATTTGGGGCATGTATTTGACGACGGTCCCGCTCCTACCGGTTTGAGATATTGTATTAACTCAGCCGCTTTGAGATTCGTTCCTGTTGAGGACATGGCAGCTGAAGGCTATGAAAATTATCTGGCACCATTTAAGACGTCAGAGCAATAGAAGCTCAGCCTATTATTTAATTATTCGGTCTCAACGGAAATCAGCGTTAATCATGGAGGCAATGTGTGAGGCGACGGCATCTGGCTTTTCAAATGGCAGGAAATGGGTTGTATCCTTAATTGTTTTAAACGTCACAGGCTGACGGGTTTTCAAAAATGGCTTGTTGGAATAAACCGTAGAACCTTTCTCAGCTTGCACCAGCATCACATTACAAGTGAGAGCTTTGATGGCACGCGCCGAATTATGACGTTGAGCAATGTAATTCTGCGCCTCCCATTCAGGCTGACAACAGAGACCTACGCCACCCTCTTTGGGCTCAATCGCAGAGTCGAGATAGGCATTGAGAAAACCTTCATCATCTTTTGTAAAAGCCCCACGCCCGAAATAGGATTGGGCAATCTCTGAACGAGATTTAAAAACTCTGCGCCGTCGGCTGGACCGACGAATGAGATGACCGACAGGATGCGGTAATTTGAGTTGATGTAAATAGCCGGATAGCCAACCGAGATGATAAGGAATAATGACCGGATCGACGAGCACAAGCCCTTCGACAAGATCAGGCCGTTCAGCAGCAGCAAGAATGGACGTTGTTGCGCCAAGACTGTGTCCAGTGAGATAGATTTTTTGTCCGTGGCGGTCAGTGAGTTTCTCTATGAAACGAATCATATCGTCCTTGTAGAGGCTCCAGCTTTTTAGCTCTCTCGGATTTGCAGACAGTTTGGTTGCACCATGCCCGCGGGCGTCCCAAGCATAAATATGAGCCAAATCAGTAAGTCTTGAAAGTAATGGGGCATAGGTGCCGCCGCTAAAACCATTCGCATGAGCCCAATGCATAACGGGTGCACTCTTGGGAGCATCCCAATGCAGGTAGTTTATATTGTCTTCGAAATAAGCGTTTGGTTGACCGTGAAATGGCATCTGATTTTTTTGAGCTGCAAGAGGTGACATGTTCTTCTCCACCTTTGTATATGAAAATTCAAGCTTATGATTCTAGATAGATTAAATTCCATTCATGACGAGCTCTAAAAGTGGATATTTACCCACAAATACGCAGCCCGTCATTTCTACATCACTTCTTAAAGAACCAACAACACTGCCCGCTAAGCTCACTATGCAAATCGAGCCTTGCATGATAAGTCATAACTTTGAGCCACAACACAACAAAACCAAATGCAAATTTACTTACCCATTGCAGAGACCAGCGTGAGCATTTACTTGCTGCTTGGGCTTGGTGGCCTTGTAGGCTTTTTATCCGGCATGTTTGGGGTTGGCGGTGGCTTTCTTATGACCCCGCTTCTGATTTTTATCGGTATTCCCCCAACTGTATCCGTCGCAAGTGAAGCCAATCAAATTTTGGCCTCTTCCATCTCCGGCGGCATGGCTCACTTTCAAAAACGCGGTGTTGATATTCGCATGGGGTGCGTTTTGTTGGTTGGCGGATTGTTGGGTTCGGCAGTCGGCGTTCAGCTTTATGCTGTGATGCGCGAAATGGGTCAGATAGACCTCCTAATCTCTCTTTGTTATGTGGTGTTTCTTGGCATTATCGGCCTGCTCATGATGATAGAGAGTATTCGCGCCATCCATGCCAGACAAATCGGGCGGCCTATCCCTGCCAGACGGCCGGGGCAACATAATTGGATACATGGCCTGCCTTTTAAAATGCGGTTTAAAGTGTCTCATCTTTACACCAGCATTATCCCACCAATTCTTATTGGGTTTTTTGTCGGTATTCTGGCAGCAATTATGGGTGTCGGCGGCGGCTTCATCATGGTTCCGGCGATGATTTATCTGCTCCGTATGCCGACAAATGTTGTGATAGGCACATCTCTGTTTCAGATTATTTTCGTGTCAGCGGCAGTGACGGTCATGCATGCCGTAAAAAACCAGACGGTTGATGTTGTATTAGCCACAATCTTGATTATTGGTGGTGTCGTGGGCGCACAAATTGGCGCCCGTCTTGGACAAAAACTCAGAGGCGAACAGTTAAGAGCCTTACTCGCACTAATTGTGCTGGGCGTCGGCATTAAAATGCTGAATGATTTACTTTTCATGCCAACCGAAATTTACTCTCTTTCTTCTTCAGGGGTCATGCCGTAATGCGCATATGTCTTAAGAGAAGGGGTCTGAACACATGCCTGATGCTATTTATGTTGTTTACGGCGCCTTTATCAGAGGCCAAGGGGAACGAGCTTGTAACAGATCTCTCAACATCCGAGGTTGCCATTCAAGCAAATTTTGATGGGGAAACAGTTTTACTGTTTGGCGCTTTTGAAACCTCAATGAAAAATGCCTCACCGGATATTGTGGTGATACTGCGTGGGCCGGATGAAGCATTAAAAGTTAGACGCAAAGACAAAACTTTCGGATTATGGGTGAACACAGAGTCACTGTCCGTTTCCTCAACACCATCTTATTATGCGGTTGCCGCATCACGTGGGTTAGCTGATATCGCTTCACCTGCAACACGTCAGGAAATGGGCATCGGCTTGGACTATGTTCCGATAAAACTTGCCTCAACCCACGAAGACACTGATCTATTTCTGGAAGGTCTTATCCGCAACAAACAAAGCCGCGATTTATATTCCGAAAATCCGTCCGGCGTGAAAATTATTGGCAACCGACTTTTTAGGACTGAAATTGCTCTTCCTCCGGGTGTTCCAATGGGGATTTATGATGCGAAAATAATTTTATTTGATGCGGGAAATGTTCTGAGCATGCAAAACAACACAATAATTGTCGGCATTGCTGGCTTTGAACAATTCCTTCATCGCTTGGCGCATCAGCTTCCCATTCTATATGGTATCACAGGTGTATTGATCGCCGTCTTTTTTGGATGGACGGCAACAATCCTTTTCCGCCGAAGAAGTTAAAGCAGAAGCTAATAATAAGCGGTTCATAATAAGAGGTTTAATAATGGTGACTCATGGATGAATTCGGGTTTTCCCTTGGGGCGGCTTTTCTTGGAGGCTTGCTAAGTTTTCTCTCGCCTTGTGTCCTTCCACTTGTGCCGGGCTATCTGTGCTTTGCTGCCGGTATCGGCTTTGAAGAACTGTCAGACGCCGATGAAAACGTCATTTGGGGACGTATCCTTCCGGGCGCATTGGCTTTTGTTGCCGGCTTTTCGGTTGTCTTTATTTCTCTCGGCGCAGGGGCCGCGGCGATTAATCCGTTTATTCTGGGTCATAAGGATTTACTCGCCAAAATTGCCGGTGTCTTTATTGTCATACTCGGTCTTCATATGGCGGGTATTTTTAGAATTTCTTTCTTGCAGCGCGAACTTCGCGTCACCAAACCTGTCAATAATGATGAGAGTAAGGGCGAAAAACAGCTTCTAACCGCTTTTGGTCTTGGACTGGCCTTTGCATTTGGTTGGACGCCTTGCATAGGTCCTATTTTAGCAACCATACTGACCCTCGCGGCATCCAGCGACAGTCTGCAACAGGGTGTTGGACTGTTGGCAACTTATGCGGCAGGTCTGGGAGTGCCCTTTGTTCTGTCAGCAATTGGTGTGGGGTATTTCCTGAAAAGCTCGTCTAAAATCAAACAGAGATTAGGCCTGTTGGAAAAAATAACCGGCGGCTTATTGATTACAACCGGGGTGCTGATTTTTTCCGGCTCACTCCAAAACCTCGCCACCTACCTTCTTGATTGGTTCCCGGCGCTCTCAACCCTTGGCTAATTTAAAAAATGATGGAACACACCCAGCCTGAAAATGAAACCATCCCTCCTGTAGCTTTATGGCTGGGGGTGGGGGGGCTCATTCCTTTTCTGGCGCCTGCAGTGTTTATCTGGATGCCGCCTTCTCAGGGCTGGCAGGGTATTGCCGGCACTTTTGGCATGGTATATGGGGCAATTATTCTGTCATTTCTGGGCGGTGTCCGATGGGGTGGGGCTTTGCATCATTTGGATACTCGGACGTTTATATTGAGCGTTCTTCCTGCCTTGTTGGCATATGGTGTCTTGGTATTTCCGGCGCTCCCATTGGGGCCACTGCTCCTCGCTGCATGCCATAGTGTGCAGGGACTGTCCGATATTAGCGCCGCGCAAAATGGCATGTTGCCGGTTTGGTATGCGCGGTTGCGCGCCGGGCTTACACTGGGCGCAGTATCGTCATTATTATCAATTACGTTGAATTTTTATCTCGCGGCTAACATATAAAGCAAAACCCCCAAGGCTATTTGGCCACAAAAGACCGAACACCGCCAAGATATAGCTGGGAAGCAAAACGGGCTGTCTGAACAGGGTCAGGCGGGTTACGTGTCATCATTTCATCAAGTATTGAAAAGGCCGAGCCACTAATGGCGGCTGTCATATAATCTACGTCCAAATCCGGAACAATGCCGGATTGAATAGCTTGCAATAAATCTTCCCGCAACTCCTCAAGACCTGCACGTGTTTGCGGGCCTGACAAATACCCCCCCTCGCGCCCACGATTTGAGCGCAGCAGACCATAGTCACCTGGGTTATTTGCAAAATAGGAAAAATAAGCGAGGAAACTCGCTTCAATAAAGTCTTCAAAATTTTTTGCGTTAGCGCGGACTGATCGCAGGCGCGGGCGCAGCCTTCCACCAATATCGGCAATCAGGGCGTCAAAAACTTCTTCTTTACCGGTGAAGTAATTGTAAAATGTCCCGCTTGCCAAACCCGTACGCCTGATAATGTCGCGCACAGTCGTACCGCCGAAACCAATTTCGGTAAAAACCTCGCGTGCGGCAATCAAGATAGAGTCTTTATTATTCGCGCGAGTGGTGGCTCTTTTTCCGGCGATAACCGCTTCGGTTTTAGACATATCCCCTCCGAAATGTCTTTTTACTATACTCTTTATAGGCTTGTCTTACCCTGAATTTCACACTGGCAAAAGAGGCAGTACATTCTCTGGCGGTCGGCCAATCGCCGCACCATTGGGTGTTTCAACAATGGGCCGCTCTATCAAAATCGGGTTTTCCGACATTGCTTTGATCAAAACGGCTTCATC
>CEOK01056502.1_pt1 | contig 11377 bp, 8 predicted proteins | sample 427001 | NCBI WGS metagenome assembly CEOK01 (sample SAMEA2591108, study PRJEB7988) | marine metagenome | isolation source: saline water (ENVO:00002010), including | reverse complement strand
CCATCTGGCGCTGTTCTTGGAACCTGAGAGCGATATTGCCATGTTTCTGACGGCGGAGATATTTGGTCGTAATCAGCGTTGGACGGCAGCGCATGACCGCTTTGCGCTGATCGCACCCGAACAGACCATGTATCGCGCAGCCCAGATAAGGCGGGCGGAAATGCTCAATGAGGCCGAAGCCGTTGAGGAAGCGATTTCGGTGCTCTATGCGGTCATGACCGATGGCCCCCAGGACATTGAGGCGCTGGTGGCGCTGGCCGACATGCTGCGCTTTCGCCTCCGCTTTGAAGAAGCCGAACAGGCGTATGACAAGGCCATCGGGCTGATTGATCACGAGCGCGCAATCCACTGGCATTTGTATTTTGCCCGCGGCATCACGCGCGAACGCCAAGGCAACTGGATTATGGCAGAGGTTGATTTGCAAAAAGCCAGACAGCTGTCGGGAGACGAGCCGCATGTGCTGAATTATCTGGGCTATAGCTGGATCGATCAGGGCATTTATTTGCAAGAAGGTCTGGCGATTATCGAACTCGCCGTCCGCAAAGAACCGTCAAACGGCTTTTTCGTCGACAGTTTGGGCTGGGCGCATTACCGGCTGGGCGAGCACGATAAGGCGCTGGGATATCTCGAGCATGCCTCGCGGCTGGAGCCGACCGACCCGGTCATTACCGAGCATTTGGGCGATGTGCTTTGGCGTTTGGGGCGCGAGGTTGAGGCGCGCTATCAATGGCGCAAAGCCTTGGCTTTTGATCCGGTCGACGAAGACCGCGCGAAAATCGAAAATAAAATCATTATAGGGCTTGATGCCATGCCCGATCTTGCGCCGGAAAAATTGACGGGTGGCACGGAAATTTAAATGCCTGAAACGCTGACGATAACGGCGCCGGCAAAGGTCAATCTCAGCTTGCGCGTTACGGGTCGGCGCAAAGACGGTTACCATGCGCTTGAAAGTTTGGTGGCTTTCGCAAATTATGGCGACACGCTCAACCTCGGCAAAGCATCTGCGACCCTTTTGACCATTAAAGGGCCGGGTGTCGTGCCCGCAGATGAAACCAATCTTATCATCCGCGCCTTGCGGGCCTTGGAGACCCATGTCGGCAGGTCGCTCGGTACGGATATCAAGCTGCTCAAGAATTTACCCGTAGCCGGCGGTCTGGGGGGTGGTTCGGCGGATGCCGCCGCCTTATTAAACGGGGTCATTAAATTATTTGACCTCAATGTGTCCGACACCCAATGCGTGGCACTGGCGCGCGCTTTGGGTGCTGATGTGCCGGCCTGCCTGGCTTCCGGGCCTTGTTGGATGACCGGCACGGGCACGGATGTTGCGCGTTTGGACAGTTTGCCGGAGGCCGATATTGTTCTGGTCAATCCGCGTGTGGCGTTGCAAACAGCGCCGGTTTTTGCGGCCCTTGATTGCCGCCATACGCCGCCGACCAATCATAATCGCCAACCGGATTTAAGGAATTTTGAAGATTTATGCGATTTTGTGACCACGCAGGGCAATGATTTGGCGGCGCCCGCCATTGAGATGGTGCCGGAAATTTCTGCGTGCCTGCTCGCTCTGCTGGATAGCGGGGCGGCGTGTGTGGGGATGAGCGGCAGCGGGGCAAGCTGTTTTGGGCTGGCGCGTTCGGGGGCGGGGCAAAAAATCGCCGCGCAATACCGTACACGGCGCGACGGCGATTGGTGCGTGGCTAGTCGCCTAATAGGCGCGGGCGATGCAGAACTCGCTTAACTGTATCAGCAGGGTACGCATGTCGCTGGGCGGAAATAAAGCCAGCGCATCTTTCGCCCGCTCGCCAAAATGCGTGGCTCGGGCAACCGTATCTTGGAGCGCACCCGTGGTTTGCGAATACTGCACAGCCATCTCAAAATCGGCCTCATAATCGTTGCTGCCGTCAATTTGTGCCGACATGGCGCGCTCCCAAAAGGCGCGTCCTGTCTGGTCGCCACGCCGATAGGCCAGCAGGACGGGCAGGGTGACTTTGCCTTCTCGGAAATCTTCGCCGGTATTTTTACCCAGCACGCGATTGACGCTGCCATAGTCGAGTGCGTCATCGACCAGTTGGAATGCAATACCCAAATTTTTTCCGTAAGATTTCAATGCCTCAATCTCGGTTTCCGATGCGCCGGCAAGTATGCCGCCCACCTCAGCCGCGGCGGCAAACAATGCCGCTGTTTTGGCCTCGATGATGCGCAAGTAATTATCTTCGCTAATATCGGCATTACGCATGGCGGCCAGCTGCATCACTTCGCCTTCGGCAATGACGGCGGCGGCATTGGACAAAACATCAAGGGTTGCGAGATTGCCGGCCGCGACCATCATGCGAAAAGCCTGACCCAATAAAAAATCACCGACCAGAACGCTGGTTGGATTGCCCCAGATTTTGCGCGCTGTTGGCTTGCCGCGGCGCAGGTCGCTGCCGTCGACCACATCATCGTGCAACAGCGTTGCGGTGTGCATAAACTCAACCGCCGCAGCCATGGTGATATGATGCGCGCCGCGATAACCCGCAATGCGCGCTGCCGACAGCGTCAAGAGCGGCCGCAGACGTTTGCCACCGGCACCAATAATATGTTCGCTCACTTCGGGTATCAGGCTTGCGGCTGAGGCCAAATGCGCGGTCAATGTCGCTTCGACCTGCGACAGATCTTCTGCGAAATAAAGGTGCAAATCATCCAGCGTATTGGAGGTTGATTGCTGTTCTGCATTGATATTGATTATCGTAGCCATGTCAAAACCGAGTATAACTGCCTTTGACGTATCGTTGCGCGACGCAAAGGTCAAGCAGAAGGGACGCTTAAGGGGCGGGCATATTGATGCAGGTGCAAAAACACAGCGAGGGTAAGTTCAGCGAAGACGGGTTTTTGGGCCAAATGCTGAAAATCCGACAGCCGCATGACGGGCATCGCAGCGGCCATGAGGCGGTTTTGCTCGCTGCCAGCGTCAACGGCGAAAACCAGCAAAAAGTCTGCGATCTGGGCGCGGGCGCCGGGGTTGTGGGGCTATGCATTTTGGCGCGCCTGCCGACAGCGCAGCTTGTCGGGGTGGAGATAGACCCTGATTTGCGTCGTTTGGCGCAAGAAAATGCCGAGGCCAACGGTTTTGCTGCGCGCGCGCGTTTCATTGCGGGTGATGTTACCGGCCCCTTTTCCGCATTGGGGCTGGACGCCAACGGCTTTGACCATGTGGTGGTCAACCCGCCTTTTTACCAGAGTGACAAGGTGGCGCCTGTGCGCGATGCATCGCGCGCGCGCGCGCACCAAACCGATGCGGCGGGGTTGCAAAGCTGGGTGCGGTGTGCGTGTGCGCTAAGCGCAGCCAATGGCCTTGTCAGCTTTATTCACCGCGCCGAAGCGCTGGATGATGTGCTGGCGGCCATGCGCGGCAGGCTGGGGGCTTTGCAGGTGCAGCCTGTGGCTCCGCGCCCGGGCGCAGCGGCCCATCGTGTGTTGGTGCAGGGGCGACGAGACGCGCGCACACCCATGACCTTATTGCCGCCAATCGTCTTGCAAGATGAGGTCGGCCAGCCAAGCGCGGAAGCCGAAGCGGTGTTGCGCCATGGCGCGGCGCTTGCTTTTGCCCGAACGGGTGGTTAATTTCGCGCCATAGCGCGCAATGTGGCGGCGCGTCAGGAAAACCCATGTCCAAAACAAACCAAGTTTCCAAGCACTCGTTTCAAAACCTGATATTGGGCCTGCAACAATATTGGGCGGATCAGGGCTGTGTTATTTTGCAGCCCTATGACATGGAAATGGGCGCGGGAACTTTTCATCCGGCGACTGTCTTGCGCGCGCTTGGGCCCGAGCCTTGGAACGCGGCCTATGTGCAACCCTCGCGCCGACCCACCGATGGGCGCTATGGCGAAAACCCCAATCGATTCCAGCACTATTACCAGTTTCAAGTGATTTTGAAGCCCTCACCTGACAATATTCAACAGCTTTATCTCGATAGCTTGAACGTGCTGGGCATTGACCCGACCCGGCACGATATTCGTTTCGTTGAAGACGATTGGGAAAGTCCGACGCTGGGCGCATGGGGGCTGGGCTGGGAAGTTTGGTGCGACGGCATGGAGGTTTCCCAGTTCACCTATTTTCAACAAGTCGGCGGGATCGACTGCGAGGTGGTTTCGGGCGAACTGACTTATGGTCTTGAGCGTCTGGCAATGTATGTGCAAGGCGTTGAAAACGGTTTCGAGCTTGATTTCAATGGCCGCGCGCAGGATGCGGGTGGCGTAAAATATGGCGATGTGTTCCACCGCGCCGAAGTTGAATACTCGCATTATAATTTCGAAGCGGCGACGACGGATATTCTGTTCCGGCATTTTGACGATGCCGAAAGCGAGTGCCGGCAACTTGTTGCGCGCGGGCTGGCCTTGCCGGCCTATGACCAGTGCATGAAAGCCAGTCACAATTTTAACTTGCTGGATGCGCGCGGCGTTATCAGCGTGACCGAACGCCAAGCCTATATTGGTCGGGTGCGCGCGCTTGCCAAAGCGTGCGCCGAGGCATGGTTGGCCGATACGGTGCACGGGACAAAACAGCATGACTGATTTTCTTTTGGAACTTTATTCGGAAGAAATTCCGGCCGGCATGCAGGCGCGCGGGGCCGACGACCTTGCCCGTCTGGTTACGGCGCTGCTGGCCGATTGCGGGGTCGTGGCAGCCGAGACGCGCACCTATGTCGCCCCGCAGCGCATGGCGGTGATTATCACCGGTCTGCCCGCGCGCACACCAGACCGTCACGAACAGAAAAAAGGCCCGCGTATCGATGCGCCGGAAAAAGCCATTCAGGGGTTTTTGCGCGCCAATGATCTGGCGACGACGGATGATTTGCAGGTGCAAGACGACCCGAAAGGGGCTTACTATTTGCTGGATATAAACGCGCCCGGCCAAGACACACCGGCGGTTCTGGCGGCTGGCCTGCCGGATATTATTCGCAATTTCCCATGGCCGAAATCCATGCGTTGGGGAGCCGGACAGTTGCGCTGGGTGCGCCCGTTGCGCGCCATCACATGTTGTTTTGGTGATGATGTTATTGATTTTGAGGTCGATGGGCTTCGCGCCGGACAAACCGTGCGCGGGCACCGTTTTATGGCGCCCGAATTTTGCGCGCCGGTAAACGCGGCGACTTATGTCGACACGCTGGCGCAGGCCAAGGTGATGGTTGATGCTGCTGCGCGCGCGCAAGCCATCGAAGACGCGGCCCGTCTTTTGGCCGCGCAACACGATTACGCGTTGGTTGATGATCCGGCGCTGGTCAATGAAACCGCCGGACTGGTCGAATGGCCCGTGCCGCTTTTGGGGCGCATTGACGATGCATTTATGGATGTGCCGGATGAGGTTTTGACATCTGTCATGCGGACGCATCAGAAATATTTTGCGCTGAAAAATCCCAAAACCGACAAGCTGGCCCCCTATTTCATCACCATTGCCAATATCGAAACCGCCGACCAGGGCGCGGCGATTATTGCCGGCAATGAGCGCGTGTTGCGCGCGCGCCTGTCTGACGGGCGGTTTTTCTGGGATCAAGACCGCAAAATTTCGCTGAAAGCGCGTCTGCCCGAACTGGAAAAAATTGTCTTTCACGCGCGGCTGGGCACGGTGGCGGAAAAAACTGTGCGGCTGGAAAATCTCGCCGCCGAACTGAGCGACCGACTGGGGGCCGACGCGGATTCTGCGCGGGCGGCGGCGCGCCTGTGTAAGGCCGACTTGGTTTCCGGCATGGTTTATGAGTTCCCCGAATTGCAGGGGATTATGGGCGGCTATTACGCCGAAGATGCCGCTGTCGGGGCGGCAATCCGCGACCATTACAGCCCGCTTGGCCCGTCCGATGACATTCCCGCCACCCGTGAGGCTTGCGTCGTGGCTCTCGCCGACAAAATCGACACGCTGGCCGGGTTTTGGATGATTGATGAAAAGCCAACCGGCTCAAAAGACCCGTATGCCTTGCGTCGTGCGGCCCTGGGGGTCATCCGCATTTTGCTGGAGCGTCAAGCGCATGTGTCGCTTTTGCCGATTTTTGCAGCAGCGCTGGCCCTGCACGGGCAAGCCGAAGCCGACCGCGGGCCGTGCGCGCAAGCCTTGCTCGGGTTTGTTGTTGAACGGCTGCGCGTTTACCTGCGCGAGCAGGATTTGCGCCACGATGTGGTTTCGGCTGTTTTTGCGCGGGGCAGCGATGATATTGTCGATATTGTCGATAAGGCCAAATATCTCGCGGATTTTCTGCAAACGCCCGATGGCAGCAATATGCTCGCTGCGTATCGTCGCGCCGATGGTATTTTGAAACAGCACAACGCGCCGGCAAATTCCGTTTCGCCCGACCTGTTCGAGCAAGCCGCCGAAGGCGCTTTGTTTGATGCGCTGGCTGATTTGCCCGATACATTGGACACCTCCCCCGAGGCTTATGGAAATTATCTTGATGGTTTGGCTGCGCTCCGCATTTCTGTGGATGGCTTTTTCGATGCCGTACGCGTCAATGCCGAAGATGATAAGCTGAAAATGAACAGGCTGGCGATTCTGGCGCAGCTTGTCGCATCGATGGATCTGGTCGGCGACCTGGCGGTCATCGAAAAGGGCTGATATGGGCAATACAGACTGGCGGGTGTATCAATTCGGTAACGGTTCTGCCGAGGGTGACGCTGACATGTCGGATTTGCTCGGCGGCAAGGGGGCCAATCTCGCTGAAATGAGCCGCCTTGGTTTGCCCGTGCCGCCCGGATTTACGCTGCCGACCGAGGTTTGTCATTATTTTAATCATCACGAAGGACAGTTTCCCGACGCCCTGCGCGCGAAAGTAAGCGCGGCGCTGGAAGCTATGGGCACCTCGCTCGGTGTCGGCTTTGGCGACGCGCAGGCCCCGCTTTTGGTATCGGTGCGCTCGGGCGCGCGCGCCTCCATGCCCGGCATGATGGACACGGTGTTGAACCTCGGCCTGAATGATGAGACCGTGGCTGCGCTGGCCGCACATGCTGGCGATGCGCGCTTTGCTTGGGACAGCTACCGACGCTTTATTCAAATGTATGGCGATGTGGTCATGGGCGTGTCGCAGGATTTTTTCGAAGAAGCGCTGGATGATTACAAGCTGGAACACGCGCTGGCGGGGGATGGCGACCTGGAGGCCGATGATTGGCAGGCGGTCGTTGAACGCTATCTCGAAATTGTTGACCGCGAGGCCGACGCGCCATTTCCTCAAGACCCGATGGCACAAATTTGGGGTGCCATTGCCGCGGTGTTTCGAAGTTGGAACAATGCGCGCGCGATAACCTATCGGCGGTTGCACAATATTCCCGATGACTGGGGCACGGCTGTGACTGTGCAGGCGATGGTGTTTGGCAATCTGGGTGAAACCAGCGCGACGGGGGTGGCGTTCACGCGCAATCCCTCGACCGGCGAGAACGCGGTTTATGGCGAGTTTTTGCCCAATGCACAGGGCGAGGATGTCGTTGCGGGCTTGCGTACGCCGTTGCATTTGACAAAGGCAGCGCGCGAAAACTCCGGCATGACGGATCTGTCCTTGCAAGAACGCATGCCCGAAATTTATGACGAGCTGGTAGGTGTTTTTGGTCGCCTTGAAGCGCATTTCGGTGACATGCAGGATGTCGAGTTCACCGTGCAAGACGGCAAGCTGTTTATTTTGCAGACGCGCAGCGGCAAGCGCACCACGCGCGCGGCGATGAAAATTGCGGTCGACATGGTCGCCGCCGGACAGATTGATGATGGCGAAGCGCTGCTGCGCCTCGACCCGGCCTCGTTTGAACAATTACTGCATCCGACGTTGGATCCGTCGGCGCAAATTAATGTGTTGTGCCGTGGGCTGCCCGCCTCGCCCGGTGCGGCGAGCGGGAAGGTGTGTTTTTCCGCCGACACGGCCGAGGTGGAAGCGGCGCGTGGTGAAGACGTGATACTGGTGCGTATGGAAACCAGCCCCGAAGATATTCACGGCATGTATGCCGCGCGTGCAATTTTGACATCGCGCGGCGGCATGACCAGCCATGCGGCGGTTGTGGCGCGTGGGCTGGGGCGGCCATGCGTGTCGGGTGCGGGTGACATGCGAATAGATTATGACGGCCAAATTGCGCGCATTGGCAGCCATGAATTGCGCGCGGGCGACCTCATCACCATAGACGGTGCGTCGGGGCGCGTGATGCAGGGGCGCGTGCCGACATTGGAGCCGGAATTGTCGGGCGATTTCGGCACGGTCATGGACTGGGCCGGCAAGCATCAACGCATGCAGGTGCGCGCCAATGCTGAAACCATTGACGAAGCCAAGCGCGCCAAGCGTTTCGGCGCCGCGGGCATCGGCCTGTGCCGCACCGAGCACATGTTTTTCAATCCGGCGCGTATTTTGCAAGTGCGCCGCATGATATTGGCGCAAGCCGGCCCGCAGCGTGATGCGGCGCTGGTCGAGCTGGAACCCGAACAGCGCGCCGATTTTGCCGGCTTGTTATCGGTGATGGCAGGCTTGCCCGTCACCATCCGCCTGCTCGACCCGCCTTTGCACGAATTTTTGCCGGCAACCGCCGATGCGCTGGACGAATTGTCTGAACTGTTGGGGGTGACACCCGATGAGGTGCGCGACCGCATCCGCGCTTTGCACGAGGCAAATCCGATGCTCGGGCATCGTGGCAGCCGACTTGCGGTAACGGCACCGGAGATTTATGCCATGCAGTTGCGCGCGCTGTTCGGTGCCATGCAGGATGTCGCCGGGCCCGAGGCGGCAAAAGTTGAGATTATGTTGCCGCTCATTTCAACGGCGGAAGAAATCACCCATTTACGCAAGCTGATTGACGCGGAGGCGACGGCGTGGAATGCAGCGCATGATTTCGCGCCCGATTTTTCCATCGGCAGCATGATCGAAGTGCCCGGTGCGGCCCTCTCAGCCGATGCGTTGGCGCGCGCGCTGGCAGATCAGCAAGGCTTTTTCTCGTTTGGAACAAATGATCTGACACAGACCACGCTGGGGCTTAGCCGCGATGATGCGGGCAGTTTCATGGCGGATTATTTGGGGTCGGGCATATTCGACGCCGACCCGTTTGCCACCATCGCCAAGGACAGTGTCGGTGTGCTGATGCAGATAACGGCGGAAAAAGCGCGCACCGTTGCGCCGGATTTCAAACTGGGCTTGTGTGGTGAGCATGGCGGGGACCCGGCGTCTGTCGCCTTTTGCGATGAGGTGGGGATTGACTATGTCTCCTGCTCGCCGTTTCGCGTGCCGATTGCGCGGCTGGCGGCGGCGCGCGCAAATTTGTTGCGTCAGCGCGGCGCGCGGTAAAAAAACCGCGTTCTGGATAATATTTTTCTAAACGGAAATATTTTTGGGATTTGCTTGGTCGCCAATGCAAATCACCTTATACATTTACCGGTTATTATGAAGTTTTTGCGACAAAGTCTCCTGTTCGAGTAGAAATTTGGAGGGCAGTTTTGTTAAAATTAATTGTTTGGCTAAACCTGAAAGAAACAGTTGGCGTGCGCGCCAGGCTGGTTATGGCATGCGCGGGGCTTTTCCTGGTCGCAGCAATTTCGAGCGAGTTTTCCGGCGATTTGGGCTCGCGGGCCGACAATCGCACGGCCGGATGGTTCGTTCCCGAGGCTGATCGGCCGCTGACCCATGTGACCGATCGTGGGCGGGTGGAAAGCCTGTTGCGCGGCACGCAAGTCATCACCAAACAAGAAACGCTTTTTGAATCGCAACGCTGTCTGGCCCAAGCGATTTATTTCGAGGCGCGCTCTGAGCCTTTATCCGGCTGGGCCGCGGTTGCCGATGTGGTCATCAACCGCGCATTGGACGCGCGGTATCCCTCAACCATATGCGGGGTGGTGTTTCAGGGCGAATATCGGCGGCATAAATGCCAGTTCTCATTTGCCTGTGACGGCTTGTCCGATCAGGCGCAGAACCGACGGCTGTGGCAGCGCGCCATGCGGCTGGCCGGCAACAAGCTGATCGATTTTCGTGCTCATCCGTCAACCGCGCGCGCGACGCATTACCACGCCGATTATGTCGACCCCTATTGGAACCAGAGCATGGTGCGTTTGACGAAGATCGGGCGGCATATTTTCTATACCGACCGCGCGAGTGCCGACTTTTAGATAAATTCAATATCGAGGCCGAGGTCGAGGCAGGGCGCGGAGTGGGTAATCCGTCCCACGGAAATATAATCCACGCCAGCCTCGGCAATCGCTTCTACCGTCGCGGCATCGACCCGCCCTGAAGCCTCGCTAACCGCGCGCCCGTCAATGCGCGCCACAGCTTCCTTCAGCATTTCGGGGGGCATATTGTCGAGCAGCACAATATCAGCCCCGGCCGCGAGCGCCTCGTCGAGTTGGTCGAGCGTGTCAACTTCCACCTCAATACGCATCATGTGGCCGACCTTTGCTTGCGCCCGAGAAATCGCAGCCGTGACCCCGCCCGCCACGGCAATGTGGTTGTCTTTAATCAAAATAGCATCATCAAGACCGAAGCGATGATTGACACCCCCGCCCGCGCGCACAGCATATTTTTCAACCGCGCGCAGGCCCGGCGTCGTTTTGCGCGTATCACAAATGCGTGCGCGGGTGTGGGCAACCAGCGCGCTCAGTTGTGCGGTTTGCGTGGCAATGCCGGACATGTGACCCAAAAAATTGAGCGCCACACGTTCTGCGCCCAATAAGGCAATGGCGGGGCCGGTAATCGTCATCACCTGTGTGCCGGCGGCTAGATTTTCACCATCGCCGAGCTGTATCTCGGCCAAGAGATGTTCATCGGCCAATGCGAAAGCGGTTGTGGCAAAACCAATGCCCGCAAGCACGCCGGCTTCGCGCGCGCGAATAATGCCGCGCGCGGTCGCGTTCGTGTCGATGACCGCAGCCGAGGTAATGTCGCCCAACCGTCCCCAATCTTCCGACAGGGCAGCGTTGACGAGGTCGCGTATCATAGGTGCCGGCAAGGGCTGTAAATCAGGCATGGAGCGACCCATTAGGCGAAATTGCCGTAATGTCATGAGCCGCGCTGGGCGGTTGCGGCAGATTGTTCAGCCCGGCGCGCAAATCTGCCAATGTAATCGGGTTGCGTTTGCCGCGTTGTTCAGTGTACGGGAAGTCGGTACGAAAATGACCGCCACGGCTTTCGCAACGATGCAAGGCGGCAAAGGCAATGAATTGAGCTGCCAGCACCATATTTGCGAATGGGGCAAGCGCTTGCGTGGCGCGCTCCAACTGCACGAGTTCACCGAGGGCCTGTGTCAGGCCGTCGCGCGAGCGTTGCACGCCGACATGCGTGCTCATAAGCGCGCGCACGCGGCTCGTGATCGGCGCATGAATTTGCATCTCGTCGTCAATGCGCGTTTGCGGCGGCGCCGGGCGCGCCGTGCTTGACAAGGGCACGATATTATTAATGTCC
>CEOK01095388.1_pt1 | contig 11381 bp, 15 predicted proteins | sample 427001 | NCBI WGS metagenome assembly CEOK01 (sample SAMEA2591108, study PRJEB7988) | marine metagenome | isolation source: saline water (ENVO:00002010), including | reverse complement strand
CGAAGGAGATCCTACACTAGTAGCACCATGCCAAGATTACTATTGCCATAATCAGCAACAAAATCCCCATACTGCAAATGTAATGAAAAGTCTTGGTTTGCCAGAAGAAGATGTAGATCGATTCTGCACTGACATGTTGTTTCCTAAATTAGCATAAATAGTTAAAAGGAGCAACAATGAGATTCGTTGAATTTAGAGATGTAGAGAAAGCAATCTTTGAATCTAACCGCGGTGTGTTAGGTGCTGTATTAGATAACCAAGGCGGCGGCGGCGACATCTTTGTTACCCCCGACGGTATTGAATATGCTCCAGTCAACGGATATAAATTTCCTACGCAACAAGGTGTAAAACGTTATGAACCTATACAAGATGATGAAACACCTAGTGAAGAGAACGGTAGTACTACCGGCCCTGCTATAAAAACACCAGATGAACAGTTTGAAACTGAACTAAATGAAATTTTAAAAATAAATCCAAATAATATTACATGGTGCGGCGGACAAAAACCAAGTACAGGTTGGGCGGCTCTTATAGTAGAATTACAATCTTCGCAAAATATAATTTATGTTGGTAAGTATTTTAAAACCAAAGATGCTTCAGATCATATCTTTTGGCAAATGAGCAAGTTTACAGCTGATTGTACAGCCGCAGGAATTAACATCTCATTAAAACCAAATGCTAAAAGAACAGGCACAGTTGGTTCTGTAGCGATGTTTCCGACCAATTTGAAAATTGAAGGTTCAAGGATTCCTGTTGACGCAGTTGGTAACACACTCCGCAGTCAAATGGCAAACTTTGATAAAGTGCCAGAAGAAGAAAAAGAAACTATAGTTCAACTTATAGAAAATCTTGGCAAGGGTTCGGTTCCTATTAATCCACAGTTAAAAGCAAACTATGAAGTACAGCTAGGAGAGACAGCAGCACCTATAGCTTTACAAAGAGGATTTGGTGTGAGTGGTAACTACCAAGATGCACAAGAAAAATTATTAAATGTTCTAGAACCAGGATTAACCTGGGCTAAAATGAATAGTGTAGAATTTCCGCAAGACGTAGCAGAAAAACTTATCGACAGTTATATGTATAGTGCTAAAGGCACAAAAATAGGTGTAAGTAGCAAAGATAAAAAAGGCGGTGCGCCTGCTAGTATAAAATCAATTATTGAAACTATTGATGCAAAAAGAGCTCAAATTGTAGACCGCGTTCCTGACTTTGAAACAAGATTCAAAGATTATTTACGTTACCTAGATATTATAAATCAATCTAGTGGCAACAATATGGTTTTGAACCTTGCAGTTGATTTAGGAATGATTAACGAAGATGTTGCGAGAAAATTTGCCGACGTAGTTGCAAAAGAACCAAATAATGTAGAAGCGTTAAGATCAGTAGATGGTACTGGAAAGTTTTACAGTATGTGCATCAATTATGACGGATACAAGCCAAAAGATTTATCTCATCCTATGTATGCTCCGGGATACCATGCAATAGCTAGTCTATCAAGAATGGTATGTAATAGAATGAATGAACCACAGTCAGAAGTTTATGCATTCTTTTCAACAGTGCTAGAAAGTTCTAACATGATACAGGTGAAAACAGCATTTAAAGCATCAGGAGACCAAGGTGAATTTAATGGCTTCCAGGTGATTTATCCACCAGTTTTTGATGGATTAATTTTATTTGATCCTGGTGCATATTATTATGCTACAAAGAAACCAGGTGTTTTAACATTCAAATTTTATCCTGGCAAACGTCCAGCAAGTTAAACTTTTTCAATTTTGCTATTAGGCAAGTCCTACCTATACCTAGAATTTCTGCGGCCTTTGTTCTATTTCCGTCAGTACGTAATAAAGCATTTTGTAGATGATCGTATTCTATCTTATGCATTTCATCTACTAAACTAAATTCTTCTATTGTATTTTTAGGCCATATCTCATCAAAAGAATTCCATAAAATTAATTGTTCTTCTTCGTAGGTGTAGTCTTTGGGCATAAATTGCTTCCTCAAGTTTATTAAAAGTATTTAGCGTATTATATAGGTGTAAAAATTTTTACACCGAACGATAAATAGTTGTATGAACCTAGTGAGAATAACGAGCTACGATAAATAAATGTGTAAAGGAAAATTTCACATGAAATCAATAACATTTACATTATACGGTGTCGTATGTGCTATCATGACTACTGCCAATGTTGCAGCTAGTGAACTCACTTGGGGATTTAAATCTCCAGCTTTCCATTATGGTAATGGTTATTCTTCACATGTTTTAAGTGTAGAACAATTACAATTTAACAGAAAAAAGGAAAGGGAAGATGAGGCAAAATCTGAGGCAGCGAGAATAGAGCGAGAACTTGAAAATACGACCCTGAACAAGTTTATTAAAAATGTTGAATCACGTATATATGCAACATTAAGTAAACAAATGGTAGACAGTATGTTTGCTGATTGTGACCCTACTACATCAACCTGTGCCAATAGTGGTACAGCTGAAATAGAAGGAAGTACAATTACCTGGGCTAAAGATACAACTACAGGAGAAATTACTCTGACAGTTGTAGAAGAAGACGGAAGCACAACTACTATTACAATACCAGGTGCAGGGGAGTTTAATTTTTGATTAGAACATTATTAATTGTTTGTATGCTCTTAATTTTAACAGGATGTACTTCAACAATGGAACAGTCTATTGAAATAAAAGAAAATGCGGGTCCTCCTAGGATACAACCTGCCCCTTTGGCAGACCGTATGCTCAAAGTACCTGAGTTAGATGGTAAAAAAATGACCATTGCAGTGTATAACTTTTTAGATAAAACTGGTCAACGTAAGCCAGCGGATTCTATTGCAAATTTGAGTAGTGCTGTTACACAAGGTTCAGAAGTATGGGTAATCAAGGCATTATCAGAAGTTGGTAATGAAACTTGGTTCGAAGTCGTTGAAAGAGTTGGCATGGATAACTTAATCAAAGAAAGGCAATTAATAAGAAATACTAGACAACAATACGAGAAAGATTTACCTAACGGACCACGTGAATTAAAACCTATGGTTTTCGCAGGTTTGATACTAGAAGGCGGCATTATTGGTTATGACAGTAATGTTGCTGTTGGCGGAGTAGGTGGAAGGTATTTAGGACTAGGCGCACAAACAGAATATCGGGTTGACACAGTCACAGTAGTGATGAGAATTGTGTCAGTGAGTAGTGGAAAAGTGTTATTGAGCATCGCAACTGAAAAAACTATTGCAAGCTCAAGGTCTGGAGCAGACATTTTCAAGTTCCTTGATATGGGAACAAAATTAATAGAATCGGAGACAGGCTTTTCTGTCAACGAACCAGTTAACTATGCCGTGAGGGCAGCTATTGAAGCAGGTGTAGTACAACTGATTTATGAAGGTGAAACAAAAGGACTATGGAAATTCAAGGATAAAACTTACAAAGGTGGATTGCCAAAATCGCGTCCTGTGCCATTAAAAGATGCATTGAAAAAATGGCCAGAAGCAAAATTATACTGCGATAAATCTGATCTTTGTTGGCCAATAGATTCTAGTCAGAAAGGACAAAATGAAAAAGTACATTAGAGGGCTTGTTATAGGTGCATTGTGTTTGTTACCTATTAGTGTACATGCAAACGACATATACATAGAGCAAGTTGGCGACACTCTTGATTTAGATATAACTCAAGATGGTCAAGACAACGTAATTGGTACAAGTACAACAGACGTTAATTTGGCTGGTGATACTATGACCTTTGCGATAACACAAACAGGTGATTTCAACACTATTGCGGCAGACATACAGGGTAACACCTACACTGGTACGTGGACCTTTACAGGCGATTCAAACGCTGTAGATTTAAGTTGTGATAGCACATCTGGAGTAAACTGTGAAAACATCACATTAAATATAACTACAACAGGAGACTCAAACACTTATGATTTCAACGTAGGTGATGTAGCAGACGCAGATGGTTCTACAATATCATTTACAGTCACTGGAGATGATAATGTAATTGAATCTGATGTTGATGGTAAATCTGCTAACCTAACTGTTACAATAGATAACAGTGCAAGTTTAGCAAGCGGCGGCGCAACTAGTGGAACACTATCTTCAAGCGGTACAGGTAATATAGTTGACATAGACATAGATGGAGATGGCGATAGTGCAGGACACACTGTTAACCTTGATATCACTGGCGGCGGAAGTAGTTATAACGTAACTCAAAGTGGAATCTATGATAACACAGTTGATGCTGACTTTGATGGCGATAATCAAGATGTGGACATAACACAAAGTGACTAGCATGGCTCCTAACAAGTATACTTTCATTTTGTTAGGACTCTTACTGTTACTTGCGTTGGCTGTAAACCCTGCCTATTCAAATGTAGGAGAGATAGGACAGATCAAAGGATCGGGCGTTCTTGAAAGAGGGAAAAATGTAGTCATTGATGGCGATGTCGGAGTCAACGTAAAAAGTATGGATGAAGCAGTCACCGCAAATGGAACAATGCGAATTGACTTCATTGACGAAACAAGAGTTGATATCACAGAACAGTCTCGTTTGCTGATAGATGAGTTTGTTTATGATCCTGCTAATGACATAGGATCGTTGAGCATAAAAGCATCTCTAGGCACGATAAGATATGCAAGCGGACAAATTGCAAAAAAATACAAACAAAATGTCAAAATAAGAACACCAAGTGCGACCATAGGTGTACGTGGTACAGACTTTGTTATGGTTGTTGACGAATTTGGTGGATCAATGATTACTTTACTTCCTAGTTGTAACACAGCAGGTATGTGCTACACAGGAGAAATAGAAGTTAAGACAGATGCAGGGTTTGTCATACTTAACCAAGCATTTCAAGCAACTGCAACTGTACATGGTATGCGTAAACCAACACCCCCAGTAGTAATCGACATTGATGAAGATATGATAAACAATTTGCTTATTTTACGAAAACGTACACCTATTGATGAATACGCTGAAGAGGAAATGCAAAGACGTAGACAACTAGCAGACTTTTTAGGTGTAGACTTTTTAGAATTTGATGGACTAGAAGGTGACGCACTCAAAGATAGCATTGAAGGTATCTGGAAAACACAGCTAGATGAAACAGACTTTATGTTGGGTGAAATGTTACATGATATGTTACAAAAATTAAATGAAGCACTAGCAGCATTATTCAAAGATGAATTACAAAGGCAAAACGAGAGACTGTTGAGTAATGTTCCTGTTGTAGGATTTGATCCAAAAACACAAATAAGGTTAGATATAATAGAACCTTATTGGGTATGGCAAAGAGAAGATTTTGAACAAGGCGGTTTTATTAGATTGAGGTTAAATAGACAATTTGATTACACCCTAGATGTACAACAAGGAGATTTCCAAATTTATGATTATAGATTGGGTTCAGAAGGTACTAATAGTATTACTATTATTCAAACCAACAACTAGTTTGGCAAATGATATCTATCTTAATCAGATAGGTGACGATGTCACAGTGACTATTACACAAGACGGTGAGAATAATAAAATTGGTGATTTGAATAATCTATCAAATAAAGGTTTGCTAGGAAGTCTTGGTCCTTCTACATTTTCTTATACACAAACAGGCAACAACAATACGCTTGGCATATACAATGCTGACATAGGAGACAGTAGTGGTTCTCTAACACAGACTGGCGATAATAATGCGGCTGTAATGGATTGCCACGGTGAAGACTGCACAATGGGCATCACACAATTAGGCGACAATAATGATGCTCACACAGAAGCAGGTAGCAGTTATAATCATAACAGTAATACAATTACAATATATCAAAAAGGTGATAATAACGAAGCATATGCAGAAGCCGACGGAGACAATAATAATTTAGACAGTTATCAAGAATCTGACAATAACTTTAGCCGTGTTGTAGTATCAGGTAATAACAATGCTATAAAAGCATGGCAAGGTAAGCACGAAGACGGTACAGTAGATAACGATGAAACTGGTGATAATGATGTTTATTGGATTGTATCAGGTAACAACAACACTTTAGAAAGTTATCAAACAGATGACAATGGTAATGGTGGACAACACATTGCAAATTATATCACAGGTGACAATAACGACGTTAAACACACACAGCGTGGTGCAGGCGATCACCAGGGATTTATAGAAATAAATGGCGATAACAATGATGTTACACTATCACAGCGTGGCAACACAGATGATCAGTTTGCTGATATAAAATTAGACGATGGACACACTGTAGATGTGTTTCAAAGGTATGGCTCACATACAACAAATATTGATCTTACAAATGCAGGCGGTGCCTATACTTTAGATCTTGATCAAACAGGTACTACAAATAAAACCTATAATCTTACAGGTTCTTGTACAAATGCCAACGGTTGTGGCATAACTATAGTCCAAAATTAATAAATACTTGTAACAGGGCACATTCTCTGGGAACGGAGGGCAACATACTTGATCCAATCACAGCCGTTACCGCGGCAACAACAGCATTTAACACAGTAAAAAAATTCGTAGCGGCCGGGCAAGAATTTGAAAACTGCATGGGCCAAATGGGGAAATGGTATACCGCAGTATCTGATTTCCGCAAAGGACAATCATTAGCAAAGAAACCACCTTTGTTTAAAAAACTATTTGCAGCAGGCAGTGTAGAAGAAGAAGCATTGGCTCTACTAATACACGAGAAAAAAATAATGGAGATGGAGAAAGAACTACAAACATTACTAAATTTGAGATTTGGGTTTGGGACCTGGGACGAACTTAAAGAAATGCAACGTAAGATTAGGGCACAGAGAGAAAAAGATTTTTATAATCAGAAAGAAAGACAAAGGGCAATTTTAGAAGGCATAAGCATCTTTCTCTTAATAGCTCTTGTTTCTGGAATGCTATTAGGTATAGCATATGGTATAGGAGTTGGACGAGGAGTTATCTAATGAAATATAGGTATCAGGATTTTTTGTATGACTACGACTATGGTACAGGAAAATTATACAAAGGTGATAACTTAATATTTAAAGGTAACGGATGGTCAGGAATTTTATTCTTTTTATCGGCAACAAAAAATGCACCCGAAGTTAGAGCTATGTTTCAACAACAATTAGATACTCGTGAAGAATACAAACACAAGGCAGAAGCCAAGAAACCTAGAGAACCTGTAATTGAAGATCCAGAACCTGAACAGAAAAAAGTTATTAGACGTCCAGGACGTAATGATAAAAGGTTAGTCCGTTGATACATGCTTTTATACTTATAGTTATTTTAGGCACTGGTGAAGATGCAAAGCAACAGCCTAACCCTATGTATTTTAGGAGTATAGATGTTTGTCAATATTATGCTAAACGTATACCAAGACAATATGGCAACTATGGTTCAAAGTATTTGGTTCCGCCTGAACACAGAATAACATCGTATTGTAAACCTGCATATGTACAGGACGGAGATTACATATATGATCATTGAATTAGCAATGGCAGGAATGTTACAGTGTACTCTTGTAACACAGCGTATTAAAAGAGAAGATTTATATTGCTTCTATCAATGTGTTGACACCACTAGAGAATTTGCTAGTACATTGAAAAACTATCGTTGTCCTAAAACATTATATGCTGACAGGGCCGCTTTGCTATTCAAAGATAGAGATTATAAAAATAACAAATGGACCGATGAGGATATAGACAGAATTATCAAAGACTAAATATGTATATGACAGTTGAAGACATAAGAGGCTACATGAATTTGCTTGAAGGCAAAGAAGAAAAGTTAACACTTTCTCCTTTACCGTTTGAAATAGGCGATTTATCTCCTGTGTTATCTAAAGATAACATAGACTATCATTATAATGTTTTGTCAAAAGGTTATGTAGATCGCTACAATAAAAAAGAAGGTGATCCTAAATTCAATTATGGTGGAGCAATGCTACATAATTTATTTTGGACACAACTTAAAAAGCCGACAGGAACAAATAATCCTGTAGGGTATATTAAGGATCTGATAGATGACAAGCATGAAAATTACAAGACATTCAAAGAGCATGTAATTGAACAAGCAATGACTATACAAGGTAGTGGTTGGGTATATTTGTCAAAGAAAGGTGAAATAAAAACAACCCCTAATCAAAGTTATAAGACAGATATATTGATACCAATTGACATGTGGGAACATAGTTTTACAGACTATATCCCTGCAAAAGATGCAAAAAAGAAATACATTCAAGGAATAATGCGTACTATAAATTGGGAAGTAATAAATCAAAGGTTGTCATAAAAAAAATGAAATGCTCACAGACAGTGTTACAACATGGATAACAAAATTTTTAGACATACCATCTAAAACCCTTAACAATTTACCTCCCTGCCCATTTGCTAAACAAGCATTACTTACTAATAAAATAAAAATACACGAAATAACTCCAATGTCGCATATTAGCATGAGAGATTACTTTGTGGCGGAGATGGAGAATTATACATATCATTGGCCCAAAGGCAAAGAAGTTGTTGTATTAGGTTGCGATCCTAGTTTGATAACAGCAGACGAATTAGAAGAAAGTATTGAAATAGCGACAGAAAGGTTTTTAGAAAAACGCGGCTACATTGCACTAGAAGACCATCCGGATCACGTGGAGCAAGTAGATGACTTGGTTTTTAATCAAGGAGAATATGCTTTAGTGTTGGTACAAGAAGCAGATAAATTAGTTAAAGCACGTAAGATATTAAAGAAACAAAACTATTATAAAAACTGGCCTGAAGAATATTATGAGGATGTAGTAGATAGATGATATGTAGAATAGATTTACATAAAACAAACTATAAGCAGATACCCTTTACTATGTTGTCAGCAGAACACTGGCAAGATTGTGAACAGATTTATAAAAAGTATATAGACTATCACGAAATGGATAACCCGCATCCTGTGTTTGAAGAAGAATGGGGACACAAATTAAAAGCAGATGTGCTAGGCTATTATAACAAAGATAAACTAGTAGCATGGAGTTTGATTTATAAATTTCCTAGCAAGCAAACAGTATTAGCTGATCAATTTGCTTGGGACTATGCAACACCTAGTCTTAAACTTGGACATGCCAGCATAAGAAGTGAGTGTGCTTATTACAAGTCTCTAGGATATCGATACTTTATACTTGGAGAGGATGATAAGTATAAGCAACAGTTGAAAGGCTTTGAAATAATTACAAAGGATTCACATGGCATTTTTAGTACATAATCTTCCACCTATACATGTTCTTGTACGCAAAGAATATCTTTACGATTTAGAAAAAGGTCATGGAGAATATACTCCAGGTATTTGGATAAGTGTGAAAAGTGTGCAAGGCAAAGCATTTTACATAGAAACCCTATTGCCAGAATACGGAGCACTGTTTGATAAACTGCCAATATCAGCATTTGTTTGGAAAGAAGATCACGCTGACTTACCATTAGATAATTTACAATTATGGGACTGCTTTGACTACAACCTAACTGTAATCAAGAAACCTTTGTTAAGCAGATGCGAATATTATGGAAAAGACAAACAACTACATGCAGGAGAATATATGTTTACTATTGATACATGTCATAGCGAACACAGTACAATAGATATAAACTTTAGCGAACATGATCCTGAACACAAAACTTTTAATATAATTAAATTAGACAATGGACAATTTGCTGCTCAACCAAACAATAGAATACTGTGGCGTGACCAAAGCCTAATACCAGACAAACTTCAACAGCCAGATTTCAAAGTTTGTTCGCAAAACTACACAGTTGAAACTACACCCAAATGGAGTGTAGGACATACTGAAAATTGGCAGTATAAAACTAAAGACGAAGAAACCGATATAGAATAAATACTGTATGACAAAATGGATCACACATTGGACCGTGGCTTTTGTCACGGCGTTCATAATGATAGCGTTGCACTATAATGATGGCTCTGTAGTGCAGACTGCCCGGCTCAAGGCATTTGATCTAATCCAAAACACAGATGAGCAGGTTCTTTCCCAAGATATTGCGGTAGTTACCATCGACGAAACAGCTATTGAAAAGTATGGTCAATGGCCTTGGAAGCGTGATGTACTAGCAGATATAATCTGGAAACTTCGCGAAGCAGGTGCTGGCATTATTGTAATGCCTGTGTTATTTTCAGAATCAGATAGACTTGGTGGAGATATAGCACTAGCCGAAGCACTTGTAGAGAACGGTGTAGTGATTGCCCAAACGGGAACTACGTCCGGAATTAGCCGTAACCCTGTGCCAAGAGGTGTTGCGAAGATAGGTAATCCTTTGCCCTACTTATTGGAGTGGCCAGGGATGCTGGGACCTATACCACTGCTAGGAGATAATGCCGACGGTGTAGGCGTGTTAAACACGTTTCCAGAAATCGACGGTGTGGTAAGAAGAATGCCTCTCCTTATGCGCATCGGCGAAGATGTGTATCCTGCTATAGCAGTAGAAGTTATACGAACAGCTACTGGTGCTCCTTCTTATCAAATCAAAGCCAATCAAGGTGGCGTTGAAGCAGTAAGAGTACCAGGATATCCAATCGTTAAAACTGATCCAAACGCACAAATTTGGTTGCGTTGGAATAAACAGTTTGAAACAGTGAGTGTAGCATCAGATGACTTTAGTATTGTACAAGGCAAAACAGTTATTATAGGCTCAACAGCAGAAGGTATTGGTGGCATAATTGCTACACCCAAAGGCGGACAACACAATTATATGCCAGCGGCTATCACCTTACAAACAGTAATAGACGGAGATCAAATTGAACGTCCTTACTGGGCACTCCTTGCAGAATTGCTGACAACAGCAGTCTTGGGCATAGCCCTTGTGCTTGTTGCACGATTTGCACCATATTGGTTGGTTGGTATAAAAATAGTAGCATTCAGCGGAATACTAGTTTATGGCGCACACTACGCATGGACAAATTATTTGTATCTGCTAGATATTACTATGCCGTTGGCAACTGTACTATTGGTTGGTTTACATGCAGTGTTTAATAGATTTGTATCAGAGTATTTTCAGAAGCAAGCAATTAAAAAACAATTTGCAGGATATGCATCACCTACTGTGGTACGTATGCTACAAGAAAATCCGGCACTTATAAAAGAAGGTATGAAGCGTGAAGTAAGTATCCTGTTCTCAGACTTGCGTGGCTTTACACCACTTGGCGAAAGTTTTGGAGATGATGTAAAAGGTCTTACTAAACTTATGAATGGCTATATGGATGCCATTACGCAACCTGTACTAGACGCCGATGGAATGATAATAAAATACATAGGTGACGCAAGTATGCACATACACAATGCGCCTATTGATGATCCAGATCATCCTCGCACAGCAGTTGAAACAGGATTAAAAATGTTAAAAGCAGTGGAG
>CEOK01069839.1_pt1 | contig 11382 bp, 10 predicted proteins | sample 427001 | NCBI WGS metagenome assembly CEOK01 (sample SAMEA2591108, study PRJEB7988) | marine metagenome | isolation source: saline water (ENVO:00002010), including | reverse complement strand
TTTTTTTCAACTCTTGTAGTACAACAAAAAAGGGAATATTAAATCAAGAGTATCATACTCTAACAACCAAATTCAATGTCTTATTTAATGGAAAAGAGGCTTTTTCAATTGGGGAGGAAATTTTATCAGATGCGTTTGAAGAAAATTTTTATGAATTACTACCCGTAGAACCGATAAATTTAAGAGGAGAAAATATTGACGAAACCACTATAATTCCAGGTTTTGATCGAGCAGAAGAAAAAGCTGTCAAAGCAATACAAAAGCATTCCCTTAAAATTAATGATATACAATTTAACCGTCAGATAGACGATGCTTATTTATTGCTAGGCAAAGCGCGCTATTTTGATAGACGTTTTTTCCCAGCACTTGAAGCCTTTAATTTTTTGTTGGAAAGCCCCACAAATCGAAACAGCTATGTTGAAGGCAAAATTTGGAGAGAAAAAACAAATATTCGACTTAGAAATGAAGAATTGGCGATTGAGAACCTAAGACCTTTGGCTCGCTCGATTTTTCCTAGTAATAAGTTTTACTCTCTTGCAAACGCAACTCTTGCTGATTCGTTTTTGAATTTAAAACAGTTAGACTCTGCTTCATTCTACATAAAAAGAGCAGCTTTAGAAGCGCCACAAATAAAGAATAAGGCACGCTATCTTTTTATTACGGGACAACTTTTTGAATCTTTGGGGAAAAGAGACTCAGCGGAATGGGCTTTTAAGGAGATAATTGCTTTAAAACGGAAAGCTCCTAAAAAATTCCTGCTTCAGTCTAAAATAAAAAAAACCCTTTTAGACACCTTAAATACTTTAACTGACCGGGTTAGTTTTTTACAAAAGATTTTAAAAAACTATGAAAATCAGACTTTTGAGCATTTGGTAAATCGCGCCATAGGAAATTTATATTTAAAGGAAAAAGAAGACAGTCTTGCTTTAGTTTATTTTGACCGATCAATAGACTCACCATATCTAGACCCATATACTCATATAGAAAATAATAAAGACTTAGCAGACTATCACTTTAAGAAGGGAAACTATCTTATTTCAGGAAACTATTTGGACAAACTATTACCACTTTTTGATGAAAATAGTTTAGCCTTTAAAAAGATTAAAAGAAAAAGGGAAAACCTTTCAGGAGTTATTTTCTATGAACAAAATATTAAACAAACTGACAGTATTATATATTTAATGACGCTTTCAAAAAAAGAGCAACTTATTTATTTTGAAAACCTGATCAACTTAAAACAAGAAAAAGAAGCTTTGAGGCTGAAAGAAGAGGTTAATGAAAAACGGTTTCAACTTTTAAACAGATCTAAAACCTCTTTTTATTTTTACAATCCAAGTTTGGTATCTAAGGGAAGACAAGCTTACTTAGCGAATTGGGGTAATCGACCAAATACAGATAATTGGAGAAATGCAAGTTCAATTTTGAATTCAATCGCGATAGAGTCGAGACGTAATCAGCCAATTTCAATTAAAGCAATTATTCAAGAAAAACCAGAAAATTTTGTTGCATCATTACCTCAAAACCAAAAAGAAAAGGATAGCTTAATTCTAACTAATCAAAAAGCTTACTTACAAATAGGACTAATTTATAAGGAGAAGTTTAATGATTTCCCTTTGACTACTTTAGTGTTTCCTGTTAAATAAATATAATTTAAAAGAGCTTCTCTTGCCGCTCGAATATGTTGAGGCATTGACGCCTTTGTTATTGGAATAAATTTAGCCCCAGATGTCGTTCCGCTTGACTTAGCATAATAAAGGGGTCTTCCTGGCCAAAGAATATCTTTCCCTCCATCCAAAATCAGGTCGATATAGGGCCGAAAGTCTTCGTAGTCTCGAATAGGTATTAATTCTCTAAAGGATCTTGAATCTTTAATTTCTTCAAAACTATGATCTTTTCCAAAACGGGTTGTTTCTCCATGCTTGATTAAATTTTTCAAAACTTTTTCTTGGGCTTCCAATGGATTTTTAATCCATTTACTATTTTTCCTATCAGACCAAAATGCATATATTTTTGCCCCTATTGACTTTATCATTCTTTAGAAAAATTAAAAAAATTTTCAGGGTTCATGGGGTAGCCATCAATCCAAAGTTCAAAATGGAGATGGTATCCCGTAGATAGCTCCCCTGTGTTTCCAGCACTAGCGATAACTTCTCCAGCCAAAACAACATCTCCTTGTTTCTTGCTTAAAGATTCATTGTGTTTGTATACAGAAAGAATTCCTAAACTATGTTCCATTATAATAACAAAACCTGTTTCTATAGTCCATTCAGAGAAAATAACAGTTCCATCTGCTATAGCTTTTATTGGAGTACCCTTTTTTAGAACGATATCCACTGCATAATGAGATTCATTTGTGTTAAAAGGCTGAGAAATAGCTCCTAATGCTGGTGGAAATAAAATTGTGTTTATTTTAGTTTCTTCATTAACTTTTGGATTGTATTTATCCTGTTGCGAGACAAAAGCACGTAATAGCGAATCCTCCAAGATTGGTTCTGTGAAGGGTTGTTGAGATTCTGTTTTTTTATCAGAATTTTCTGTGAAAATTTCTGAATCTTGAAATGAAATATCTTCTGTCAATGTTTGACGAACAGAATTTAAATAAATAATGTTTCTATTGTAAAGAGTTATCAAAGAGTCCGTTAAAAATAAGTTTTGCACTGCTTTTTTCCGTAATTCTGAAGAATCATACCCTGGAATTAATGTTTTTACTGGTGTATAAGCGATAATTGAAAAAATCAAGGTCGAAAATATCCCTAAAATTAGTAAGGTTAAAAAAATTACCTTTAGCCTGGATACTCGAATTTGTCTTTGTTCCTCAAAAGATTCCTCATCAATTATCATAACTAAATAAGAGTTGAGTAATTTTCTAAGAATTCGTTTTCCTTTTTTTTCTTCTCGTGACATATTAGAAACAAAGATACGGAATCCTCAAGCCGATAAAATATGTGCTTATAATTTTCATGTTTATGAATCTAAATATTTCTGTACATTTGTTTAAACTAAACATTAATGTTGGCTTTAAAAATTTTAGGTATGATAGGTGCTCCACAAATAATATTAATCATCGCAGTTGTGCTCTTGCTTTTTGGAGGGCGCAAAATTCCTGAACTTATGAAAGGTTTAGGGAGTGGGATTAAAGAATTTAAAAATGCTACAAAAGAGGACGAAGACAGTCCTAAGGTAGAGAAAAAGAAAAAAAACTAGTTTTTCAATTTAAACGTGTTGAGAATTGTGTTTAACTCAAACATATACTCTCTCTTGCTTACTGATGGAGCAAATGCAAAACCCTCAAGCACAATAATTCTTTTATTAATAGTGTCACTTATCATGTAGTTCACAAAAGGGCCAGCCATAAAGTCATTTTTAACTTCCCATGTTCCCTTAGTTAAATAGCCTTGTTTTCCATCTAAAAATACCTTATAAAAATATGGTCTAAAAGCTCGTTCTGTTATTAAAAAACTACCGGGTAAACGTCCAGGCACAAAAATTTTACCGATTGAATCTCTTATGTTTAAAATCCTTTTATTAAATATTCCATTTAAAGCATTTAAGGGTAAAGCATACGCTATAATATTCAGATGCCCTTTTTGGATTGGCTTTTGAATCCAGACAAAATTGGTTGTATCCTTCACTGTTTTATACGCTGATGGATACTTAAGGTAGATTCCAAATCTATCTGTCAAATTTTTTTCAGTTGAAAGCGATTTATTTATTCTTCTTAGTTTCTCTATTCTCTCGTTTTCTCCTAATGTTTGCATAAGCAATTCGATGTTTTCATTAAAAGTGAAGGCTTGGGCGTCAGTATCTTCACCTGTTACTAAAGCTAAAATTTGTGGTCTAGCAAACTGGTTTTTAGCTAATTGAAAGCGGGATATAGAGTCTTTTTGGAACCAAATGATATTCCTGTTTTGGCGTGCGAATCCAGTGAATGCAATTGGATTCATGTATCTCATCGAATATCTTGGTTCATCGAGAGGTAAGCCCTCATATATAGACCCCATAGAGGTTCTAATAGTGTTTCCTAAACTGGAGTTCCAATCTGACTCTGGCATTACAACTGTTACATGGTTCAGGTTGCCACTAGACTCTGGAACAAATGCTTGAGATCTGTCTATCTTTGAATTACAGGAGGCCATAACACTGAGAAATAATAAAATGGCCCTTTTCTTCATTGCTTTTTTATAATAATGCTTCGATTCCTGGGAGAACTTTTCCCTCTAAACTTTCTAACATAGCTCCCCCTCCTGTACTAATGTAACTCATTTTGTTTTCCAGACCAAACTGTTTAACGGCTGCAACAGAGTCGCCGCCACCAACTAGTGAAAAAGCTCCTAAATTTGTCGCTTCAGCTATAGATTCTCCTGCAGCAATAGTTCCTTTTGAAAAATTTGAAAATTCGAAAACACCCATAGGTCCGTTCCAAAGGATCGTTTTACAATTCAATATTAAATTGTGAAATTCCTCTACGCTTTTTGGACCTGCATCCATAGCTTCCCAGCCTTCTGGAATATGCATGACTTTAAAAACCTTCTGTTTTGCATCATTAGAAAAGCTGTCTCCAGCAACCACGTCTACTGGAAGATGAATTTTTACATTTTTTTGTTTTGCTTTATTCATGAGTTGTAAAGCATAATCGCAGTAATCCGGTTCACATATTGAATTTCCTACTATCCCCCCCATTGCTTTTGTGAATGTATATACCATACCTCCTCCTATTATTAAATGATCAACCTTGTCCAATAAGCTTTCAATAATTGTGATTTTAGAGGAAACTTTTGCTCCTCCAATAATTGCTAAAATTGGAGAATCCCCTGTTTTCATTACCCTTTCGATTGATAATACTTCTTTCTCTAGTAGGCGGCCAAAACATTTCTTATCCTTGAAAAACTTAGCAATAATAGTCGTAGACGCATGTGCTCTGTGGGCTGTCCCAAAAGCATCATTTACATAAACGGTCCCCAACTTGGAAAGTTCTTCAGAAAAATTGATATCACCTTCAGTCTCTTCAGAATGATAACGAAGGTTCTCCATCATTAAAACTTCTCCTGGTTGAAGTGCGGCAACCTGAGCTTGAGCAGAAGGCCCTACACAGCTTTCTGAAAAATATACTGTTACACCTAGAATTTGAGAAACGGTTTCAATTATATTTGATAATGAGTATTTAGGCTCTGGTCCTTTTGGTCTACCTAGATGAGATATTAGAACACATTTACCTCCTTCAGATAATATATGGTCTATCGTTGGTTTTGCTGCTTCTATTCTGGTTGTGTCTGTGACTTCCATCTTATCATTCAGTGGAACATTAAAATCCACACGAATAATAGCGCATTCATTACTAAAGTTGAATTGATTTAAGGCTCGCATTATTTGAAATTTTTTCAAAAATACAATAATGCCAAAGTATGCCAACTTATTTTTAAAAAGATCTCAATAAGGGCACTTAGGAAAATGTATCTTTACTTATGAATTGGTCACATCTTATAGGTCAAGAGCTGATTAAAAAAAAGATGGAATATCTTTTATCGTCAAATCAAGTCCCTCACGCTCAGTTATTTAGTGGGTCTCCTGGATATGGAGTGCTTCCGCTAGCTATTGAATTTTCACTTATGCTTTTAAATCATAAAAGTGATTCTGATTCTGCTAACGGCTTAGGTAAAATAAGTCAAAATCCAGATCTTCATTTTGTATTTCCTGTGGTTAAAAGAGGTAGTGAAAAAATAGTTTATTCTCATGACTATGCTAAAGAGTGGTCTACTTTTCTAAATGAAAGTCCATATGGTGATTATTCTAATTGGTTTGAGTTAATTTCTGTGGGGAATAAACAGGGTATTATAGGAATTGAGGAAATTAAAAATATTCATAAAAAAATGTTTCTAAAAGCTTTTAGTGGCAAAAAAAAAGTGTGCATCTTGTGGGGGGTGGAGAAAATGAATTCTCAAGCAGCAAATAGCTTTTTGAAAATTTTAGAAGAACCGCCCAATAACACATACTTTTTCCTGATAGCTGAAAACACAGAATTAGTATTACCAACTCTCCTTTCTCGATGTCAACAAATTACTTTGGGACCTATAAATTCCGAAGCACTAAGAGGCATAATTCCTGATAAAAAATTAAATATTGATCAAATTATTCTTCAAGCAGAAGGAGACTATAATCTTCTAAAGGGTTTTCTGGAGGATAGTCGAAACGTAAAATATGAAGAGCTTTTGGTAAAAGGTTTACGCCTTGCATTTAAGGCAAAAGGAAACAAAAGCATTGTTGGTGACTTGATAAATTGGTCAGCTGAACTTTCGTCTCAAGGACGTGAGGAACAAAAGGCTTTTTTGGCTTATGGTATTCAGTTTTTAAGGGATGCTTTTTTGTTAAACTACAAATTAGAAAGTATTGTTTATTATCGCTCGAGCATTAATTTTGACCTTTCTAATCTAGCTCCTTACATCCACAATCAAAATGTCCTAGATCTGATCAAACTATTTGAAAACACACATTATTATGTATTGAGAAATGCTAATACAAAAATACTCTTCTCAAATTTAGCTTTAAAACTTACAAAACTTATCAATCTTCCAAAAAACTAGATTCTTTTTCAAAAACGTAGATCAATGATGAATACTCTCCTGAAAAAGAAGCCTTAATATTTGATATAAGACCAATAAAGGAGCCTCTTAATAACGGACATTTATTCCCTAAATATTTTTCTGATAAATAAGCTATATAAATAGCATCAAACCATAACGGATACTTTTGGCTCATGACAAAACCTGACTCCTTCATTAGGATTTGAATGCCAGGTGTTGTAAAATGCCACAAATGCCTAGGAACGTCTAATGCTGCCCAGTAAGCTTGATAATATTGAGAATCAAAACTATTGAAATTAGGAACTGCAATTATCAGTTTCCCGTTTTTTTCTAGTCTTGATCGTAATTCCTCTAAAATTTTTTTTGGCCTTGAAATATGTTCTAATACATGCCAGAGAGTTATAATGTTAAAGCTTTCTGTAGCTGGTATCTTTTTAAGACAGGAGACTACATTTATGCCTTTACTTATAGCAATATCCATGGCTTTGGGGTTTGGCTCAATAGCAATCACTTTATATTTGACCTTTGACATATACCTTGCAAAGTTTCCGATACCTGCGCCATAATCCAATAATTTTTTGCCCAAAGAATGACGCTTAATGAGAGTCATTTTAAAGTACAGCATTATTCTTTGAATAAAAATATAAATAAGATCCGCTAAAGACTTTTCCTTGTTTTTATGTGATGCATAGTCGTCTGATTTATAATATTTTGACATGTCAGTCCCCAATGGAATCTCCGTTTGGGCCCAATGTTTGTCATTGTTCCAAACAACCTTAAATCGATCTTTGGAAACTAGATGGTCTTTTGCTGTAAAAAGCTGTTGTGTTGTTTTCATTTGTTCCACGTGAAACAATTAAATTAACGTCCCATAGATACTAAGATTACACTGATATCGCTGGGGTTTATTCCGCTAATCCTTGAAGCCTGGGCGAGTGTGTCTGGACGTAATTTGTTTAATTTTTCTTTAGCTTCATGTGATAGTGAGGCTAAAATATCAAAATCAAAATTTCTCGGTATTTTTATGTTCTCCAACCTTTTTAACTTCTCTGCATTTCGTTTTTCTTTTTCAATGTAGCCTGCATATTTGACTTCTATTTCTGCTTGTTCAAAAATTGAATCATCCATTCCATTAAAATCTAAATAATCTTGTAAGGTTTTAAACTCTGAAAAATCTTTGCGTGTTATCTTCGGTCTGGCTAATAACTTAGCATACTTGTCTATTTGATTTACTCGGTTTTCTCCTTTTTGCTTAAGTAATCGATTTGCAGAATCTAAAGGATAGCTTTTCGTTTTTAAATAACTAAGTAATTCAGATCCTTTAGCCAATTTTTCATCAACCTTTCTCATACGCTCTTCAGATGCTAATCCTAAAGCATGCCCCTTTGGCGTGAGTCTTGCGTCTGCATTGTCCTGACGGAGTAAGGTTCTATACTCCGCTCTTGATGTAAACATTCTGTATGGCTCTTCAGCTCCTTTAAGAATAAGGTCATCAATAAGAACTCCTATATATGCCTCATCTCGGCCTAGCACAAAAGGTGTCTGGTTTTTATGCTTTAAATGTGCATTTATTCCTGCAATAATTCCTTGTGCACCTGCTTCTTCGTAACCTGTTGTGCCATTAATTTGGCCTGCAAAAAAAAGGTTTTGAACTAGTTTAGTTTCAAGGCTATGGAAGAGTTGAGTGGGGGGGAAATAATCATACTCAATAGCATAGCCAGGTCTAAATAATTTAACATTTTCAAAGCCTCTTACTGCCTTAAGTGCATTATACTGTATGTCCTCAGGTAAAGATGTTGAAAACCCATTAACATATACCTCAACTGTCTTCCATCCTTCTGGCTCAACAAATATTTGATGCTGGGGCTTTTCGCTAAAACGATTAATCTTATCTTCAATAGACGGGCAGTAGCGGGGTCCTTTGCTTTGAATTGAACCATTGAACATGGGTGAACGATCAAAACCTTCTCTAAGAATATCGTGAACATCCACATTTGTGTGGGTTATATGACAACTCCGTTGATTTGTTAGTGGTTTGGTGATGTCGGAAAAAGAGAATTTTGATGGATTTGTATCGCCAGGCTGTTCCACCATTTTATCATAGTCTAGTGAGCGCCCATCTACTCGTGGAGGTGTGCCAGTTTTCATTCTACCAGAGTCAAAACCAAGTATTTCTAATTTTTCTGTGAGACCAGTTGAAGCCTTTTCGCCCGCTCTACCTCCTCCATAATTTTTTTCTCCAATATGAATTAAACCATTTAGAAAAGTTCCATTAGTTAAAATAATTGATTTCCCATAGATTTTAATTCCTAAAGATGTTATGATGCCAACAGCAACATCATGATCTATGACAAGGTCAACAACCATTTCTTGATAAAAATCTAGCAAAGGGGTTTGCTCCAACAAAGTTCTCCATTCTAAAGAAAATAGACTTCTATCCGACTGGACCCTTGGGCTCCACATGGCGGGCCCTTTTGATTGATTTAACATCTTATACTGTATTGCTGAATGATCTGAGACGATACCGCTGTAACCGCCTAAAGCATCAATTTCTCTAACGATTTGTCCTTTAGCAATTCCGCCCATTGCCGGATTGCATGACATTTGAGCTACAGTTTGAAGGTTCATTGTCACTAACAAAGTTTTTGATCCAAGGTTTGCTGCTGCTGCTGCTGCTTCACAACCTGCATGGCCAGCACCGACAACTATAACATCATAGTTTGTATCAAACATTTGATTTGTGTTTCACGTGGAACAAATCTATAAATTCTTTCTCTTTTATTCTCATTTTTGACTTCTCGGTATCGTTCTTGTCTTTTAATCCAATACAATGTAAAACACCGTGTGAAATAACCCTAAGTGTTTCATTTACAATGCTTTGTGATTCTTCTTTGGCGGATAATCTTACAGCCCACATAGAAATAAAGAATTCTGCTTCAAGGACGCTCTTCTTCGAATAATCAAAGCTGATAATATCGGTGTGTGTGTCGTGATTCAAAAACTGTTTATTTATTTTCAATAATCTCTCTTTAGAAACAAAATTAAAAGAAAGCTTTCCAACAGAAAAGCCATACTTAGAGACAAAATCGATTAAGACTTTTTCTAGTGTCTCTGAATTTAAAAACTCTGGTATGTTTGTAAACTGAATTATTTTGTTTTTTTACAAATATACAGGATTTGCTTATCACGGGGGTGTCAGTAAACTAGAAGCGCTTATCTTAGCATAAAAAAAATGACACGTGTTAGATTTGCTCCAAGTCCTACGGGGCCTCTTCACATAGGAGGATTAAGAACTGCTCTTTTTAACTATCTAGAAGCTAAAAAAAATAATGGTGTTTTTATATTAAGAGTTGAAGACACGGACCAAAACCGATATGTTGAAGGAAGTGGAGATTACATCCAGGAAGCGCTTGAGTGGTGTGGAATAATTCCTGATGAGGGTCCGAAAAACGGAGGAAATTTTGGGCCATATAAACAAAGTCTAAGAAAATCTATTTATAAAGAACATGTAGACAGACTTATTCAGGAAGGATACGCTTACTATGCTTTTGATCTTCCTGAAGAATTAAGCAAGGCGCGTTTGGACGCCGAAAAAACTGGAGAGACTTTTAAGTATGGAAGCGGAAACCGTATGAACTTTAAGAATAGTTTGACGCTTAATGAATCTGAAAAAAATGAAGCATTAAAAGGAAATTATGTGGTACGATTAAAAGTAGTGCCTGGTTGTAAAGTAAGTGTTTATGATGAGATTCGTGGAAATATTACGGTAGAAACAGATTTATTAGATGACAAAATTCTCATGAAAAGTGATGGAATGCCTACTTATCATTTTGCTAATGTAGTTGACGATAAATTAATGAAAATCAGTACTGTGATCCGAGGAGAAGAATGGTTACCATCGCTCCCAATGCATAAACTTATATACGATGCTTTTAGTTGGAGTGTTCCAAAATTTATGCATTTACCATTAATATTAAAGCCTAGCGGAAAAGGTAAATTATCCAAAAGAGACGGGGAAAAAGAAGGGTTTCCTGTTTTTCCATTGAGGTGGAACAAAGAAATAATTGGGTTTAAAGAAATAGGTTTTTTGCCAGAAGCTCTGGTAAATTATCTAGCATTATTGGGTTGGAATGATGGAAGTGAAAATGAGTTATTTAATTTAAAAGATTTAGAAAAAGTCTTCAACGTTGATGGAATACAAAAAGCTGGAGCTCGATTTGATTATGAAAAAGCTAGATGGGTAAATCATCAATATATTGCAAAAACCAAAAACAGTATTCTTGCTAAAAACACATTGATTCGTGATGAACTTCTAAATTATCCTTCTGAAAAACATGAGAATATTATTGGTTTGTTAAAAGAACGCCTTTATACGCTTACAGACTTCAAAAAAGAAGTTTCTTTTTTAAAAGAGCCTGATAAGTTTGATGAGAAAGCAGTTGCAAAACTAAAGGAAAAAAACCCACAAACAGTGCTTTACAAAATCCTTTCTCTTATTAATGAAAGCGAAGATGGATTCAAAATAAAAGAACCCTTATTTCAATGGGCGAAAAAGGAGGATATTTCATTTGGTGTAGTGATGCAATCATTACGATTGAGTCTTATTGGCAACCTTACCGGACCGGACATATTTAGTGTTTGTTCTATCTTAGGAAAAGCAGTAACTTTAAAAAGAGTTTCGAATTTCATAAAGCATATTAAGTAAAAAAACGAGTATGGAAACATATATTATTATTGGTATTATTGCCCTGATTTTATTGTCTGGGCTTTTTATTGTTAAACAACAAACAGCTGCAATTGTAGA
>CEOK01087661.1_pt1 | contig 11390 bp, 6 predicted proteins | sample 427001 | NCBI WGS metagenome assembly CEOK01 (sample SAMEA2591108, study PRJEB7988) | marine metagenome | isolation source: saline water (ENVO:00002010), including | reverse complement strand
AAAAAATGAGTTTTCATTTTATTAAGATCATCATTTGAATTTAAATATTCAAAACACTTTTTTGTCCATATCTCAGTTCTATCTATAGCCTTCTCTAATTCATTAATTTCAATATTTGCAGGAGGACACTGATCAAATGACATAATTATATCACTACCTAAAACTTTTTGAATTTCCATTGATAACTGAGGAGTTAAAAAATGTTTTTTTCCATCAATAGTTGAATTGAAATAAACTCCTTCGTTTGTAATTTTATTCAATCTTGCTAAACTAAATATTTGAAAACCTCCACTATCTGTTAAAATAGGTTTTTTCCAACCAATAAAATTATGTAAACCTTTAATTTTTTTTAATAATTCTATTCCAGGTCTAAGGTATAAATGATAGGTATTACCAAGTATTATTTGTGAACCCAAATCATCTAAATCTTTTGGAGACAATGATTTAACTGGCCCATATGTTCCAATTGGCATGAATGCTGGGGTATATACTAATCCTCTTTTGGTAGACAATTGACCAGTCCTTGCAAAAGAATTTTTATTTTTTTTTAGAACTAAATAACTCAAATTTTTTTAAAAAATTTTTTCAAACGCATCTTTTACGGAATCACATCTTATTAAATTAATTTTGTTAAAGTTTTTAATTGAATTTCTTTTAGGTACTATTGCTTCAGCAAATCCCAAATTAGCTGATTCTTTTAAACGTTCTTCTAAATTATTAATGGATCTTAATTCTCCAGCCAATCCAACCTCTCCCAATAATATTAAATCCTTTTTAATAGGCAAATTCTTTTTTATTGAAATTATTGAAGATACAACAGCTAAATCAGCTGCAGGTTCTTCAATTTTTAACCCTCCAACAATATTTATAAATATGTCACTTGCTCCTAATGAAAATCCTAATTTTTTTTCTAAAACTGCTAGCAACATAGATAATCTTCTTAATTTAAATCCAGTAACATTCCTTTGAGGGTTTCCGAATGAACAATTAGTCACTAATGCTTGAATTTCAACCAAGATAGGTCTTGAACCTTCTATACTCGGAAAAACACTTGAACCTGGTTCATTAAATTGTCTTTCAGATATAAAAATATTTGATGGATTTTTTACTTCATTTAAACCATTTGAATTCATTTCAAAAACACCAATTTCATTTGTAGATCCAAATCTATTTTTTATAGATCTTAAAATTCTAAAATCATTTCTTTTTTCACCTTCAATATATAAAACCGTATCAACCATATGTTCAAGAATTCGAGGTCCAGCTATTACCCCTTCTTTTGTAACATGACCAACGATAATACCGATGATTTTATTTTTCTTACATAACTCTAAAATTTTTTGACTACAATCTCTTACTTGATTAATTGAACCAGGTATTGAATCAGAATCATTTGTATAAATTGTTTGAATTGAGTCAAAAACAACAAGCTTGGGACTAATTTTATCAATATGATTTAAAATTATTTCTAAGTTATTTTCATTTAAAATAAATATTTCTTTTGATTTCACACCTAATCTTTTAGCTCTATTAGCCAATTGATCTTCATTTTCTTCAGCAGAAATATATAGTGACAAAATTTTTGATGAATTGACAGATTGGAGAACTAAGGTAGATTTCCCAATTCCAGGATCACCTCCAACTAGAATTAATGAACCATTAATGAATCCCCCTCCTAAGACTCTGTCAAATTCTCCAATATTAGTTTTTATTCTTTGATTTTTTAAATCTGAAGAAAAATCATTTATTGGTTTTGGTAATTCTCCATTTAAGTAATTGAGTTTTGTTTTTTTATTCTTAGGTTTTTTAAACTCTGATAATGTATCCCATTCTTTGCAGTTTGGACATCTTCCATGCCATTTTGGGAAATCAGCACCACATTTTTCACACAAAAAAATTAAATTTTTCAAGTTAAAATATAAGGCTCTAATTACACTTTTTAAATGATTTAAATATCAGCACCGAGTGAAAAATAATATTGCCAAGGAGATGTTTCACCTCCATATAAATAATCTTTAGCAATATCTAATCTTAAAACAGAATAACCTATATTCAACCTTAGACCATACCCATAAGAAGCTATAAAATCATCAAATTGATTCATACCTGAGACTGGATTAAATGAAGAAAAATTGAATTCATCTTCCCATGCAGCACCAGCATCTACAAATATTGCACCATTTATATTTCCGAAAATTACTCTGAATGGAAAACCTAATGCTAAATAGTTAACGAATGGAAAACGAAATTCAAAATTTGTTAGAAAAACTTTATTTCCATATTTTTCTACAAGTCTAGCTCCTCTTACTGGAAGAACAAAAACAGAAAAATATAAATCTTTTAAATAATCAGATTTTTGTCTGTTCCAAATATCAGCATCTGATTCTTGATTCCATCTTGAATTATCTTTCACTCCATTTGAAAAACCATTACCAAACAACCAATTTTGAGTTCCACCTAGAAAAAAACGTTGAGGATTTTTCCCAAAACTAATTCCACCCATAGATCTAAATGCAAAAGTATATAATTTTCCTATTCGAAAATATCTTCTAGCATCAACTTGAATTGTTTTAAAATCCATGGGGTATCCAAATTCAGCTATACTTTGATTAAATTGAATATTTCCCCTTGATCCATCTGATGGTCCAGTTAATCCAAATTGAGAATTATCATATGTCCAATTTAATGAATATGATAAAACTGAGAGTTTTTCATTTGATACTTCTGCATATTGGTTATAACCAGATAAAATATATTCTTTATTTGACAAAGAATGATTTGATAGACCAATTCCAAATCTTTGAAATCGAGAAATTGGTCTTGAAATATTTAATCCAAGTAAGAAGTATCTGGATCTTAAAAAATTCCACTGAGATCCAAAAATATTGGAAATATTAGAAATCCCTATTGCATAATCATTTCTTGGCTTAAGATAATTGTATTGAAAAGAATAATCACTATTACTTAAATCCATAACCATTTCAGTACCAATCAATATTCGATGGTCACCTAAAATATCACTAAAAGAAAAAATAGTTGTTCCATTTGAACCCCAAGTATTGCTATACATATATTGACCAGACACTAAATCTAATCCAAATTTAGTCTTGTAAGACTGGGTCACATATGAACCATCATCATTTTTATAGCTACTTAATTTTAATGGTTCTTCTTTCTTTAAGTCAGTTGAATCAAAAATGCCATCATTATAATGAGCATATTCTGGAGCAAAAATCCAATTTGAAAAAGAGTTGCTTGACCATTCTAAATTTTTATTATCATCAATTTCATTTATATTTATTGTCGATAAATCTAATGGATCTTTATCTGTTCCATTTAAAATAAAATTCGATGGTTTAACATCTAAATTATTGTCTTTAAATGGATTGTTTATAGAATAAATATCCCAACCTCTATTTGAGTAACCTGAAAAAACTAATTTGCTATCATCTCGAGATAAACTTGGTTGAAAAACACCTGTTAATACATTGCTAATCGGAAAAGAAGTATTTTCATCTAAATCATAAACGTAAAGATTCCAAACTCCTTTATTATCTGAAGTATATATTAATTTATTCTCTTTATTGGAGAAAGTTGGAAAGTTTTCTGAAAAAGTTGATTTAGTTATCCTTTCAATTTTATTGTTAGTAAGATTATAAATATAAATATCAGTTTGAGAATAATCATGTTTTGAAATATCAAAATTTTCAATTTTATTAATATTTTCACCTCTATCTGAAATGAAAACTATTTTTTTACTATCAAATGACCATGATGGTTCAGAATCAGAAAATACATCTTTAGTTAAGTTAAGTATTTTTTTTGTTTTAAAATCATATACATATATATCACTAGCATTGGATTTATTACCTACAAAAGCTATTTTTTGACCATCAGGACTCCATTTTGCAGTAAAAATACTTGATAAATCAAATGTTAATTTTTCTCTTTTACCATTTTTAACATCAATTAAAAACAATGCATCTGAACCACCTGCTTTTGATGCTAAAACAATTTTTTCACCATTAGGAGACCAAGATATACCCGGCTGCAATAACTTTAATTCCTCAAAATCAGGACTTCTATTACCCTTTACAATTGTTCTTATTTCTTTACCATCTTCAGCAGAAATTATTATAACATCAGAGTATCCACTTCTATCAGTGATTAATGCAATTCTATTACCATCTGGTGATAATGCAGGAGAAATATTAAAATAATTACTTAATTTTTCATGGTCTGTAATTTTTTGTGAAAAATCTTTTATTTCTGACCTTCCATTAATATCCGGCCAGTACTCTTTTTTAATATATTTATGCCATTGTTCAGTTAATTCAACAAAATTCATACCTATTGTTTTTTCAAAAGCTTTTTCAACATTTTGAGTTCTTTTTGCTTGTTTAAAAATTTCTGCAACTTTTTGCCATCCATACTTCTCAACGATAAATTTCCATACTGACTGACCCCCTTTGTATGCTAAATAATAATTCAACTGAGGTATAGTTGGAATAACATCATTGATAGCAATATCTCTAATAGTCATATCTGCTCTTGTATCCCATTGACTGGAAAGATATTCACATAAACCTTCATTCATCCACAGTGGAATAGTTAACTGTATTCTATTTGATATAATATTTTGAGCTCTTCCACCGTAAGCAAGATCATTTATTACGGCATGAACAAGCTCATGATGGATTACATGCCTAAATGCCTCATAAGAACCCTCAAATGGAATTACAATTCTATTTTTGTATAATTCAGTAACACCACCTACTCCCTCAGGCATATAAGGTAAAATTACATTAGTTTGTTGAAAATCATTATGTGAATTATAAACAATTATTGACACTCTTTTTTTTAATTTCCAATCCAAATATGTTGACACTTGATTATAAGACTTTTCAACAGCTTCTGAAGTAAACTCAGCTAATTTTTGGCCATCATCATAATAATATATATCAAAGTTTGCCGATTGAATAAAATTCCACTTAAAATTCTTATATTGGACTTTATTTTGACCAAAATTTTGAGTTTTTAAAAAATTTATTGAAATAAATATAGAAATTAAGATGTAAAAGGTTTTTTTCATTTTTAATAAACTAATTAAAATTATTTAAATTGCTATAAGATACATCTAAACATAGTTAAAAAAAAAATTATTTCAAATATGTTCAATTCATTTTCTAATTATTGTTAGATTAGGATAATTATTTACAATTGAAAAAATTATGAAACTACCTATATATTTTATTTCGGACGTTCATTTAAATTTAAATGGTAAAGATTATGATTTGGAAAAACGCAATTCATTGTCAAATTTTTTTCACCATATTTTACAAAATGGTGGGACTTTATTTATTGTAGGTGATTTATTTGATTATTGGTTTGAATATAAATATTTTATTCCAAAAAACTATTTTGATGTTATAAGTAAAATTTCTCAATTAAAATCAAAAGGAGTTGAAGTAAATTTTATTCCAGGTAATCATGATTTTTGGATCAATAATTTTACATATAATGAATTATTTGCAAATATATATCCTGATGGCGCAAAAATTCAAATTGAGGGAAAAAGATTTTTTATTTTGCATGGAGATGGAATTCTTAAAAAAGATTATGGATATAGAGTTTTAAGAAAAATAATAAGGAGCAAACTTTTTATTTTTTTATTTAAAATAATTCATCCTGATCTAAGTTATGAATTAGCTAAATTTTTTTCCCGAAAAAAACATATGAATCTAAATGATAATCTTATGAAAAAATTAAAATCTGAACTTTCAATTTTTGCTAAAAATAAAATAAATGATAATATTGATTACGTACTTTTAGGTCATTACCATACAAAAGATGAAATTAATTTAAAAAATGGTAAATTAATTTTACTTGGAGATTGGATCAAATGGAAAACTTATGCCTTTTTTGATGGTAAAGATTTGTTTTTAAAGGAATGGAAATGAAAAATCATAATTTAATATTAATACTTATTCTTTGTTTGTTTATTGGATGCGCACAAATTAAAAATAACATTAATATTTTTTCAAAAAATAAAAAAGATTTGAATCCAGAAGAAATAACGCTTGTTTATATTGAAGAGTTAAGAATAGCATATATTCAAGGTGATATTGGTTCAATTGAAAAACTTATAGATATATATAAAGATAAAAATATAAAAAATGAAATCAGAAAATCAGCTGTAAGATCAATTGCAGAAACAAGACATCCACTAGCTCTTGAGGCAATATCTGAATATGTAAGAACCTCTGAAGCAATCGATATTGATTTAATGATAGCGAGCATTAATGTATTATCAAAATTTGAAGAAGATCCTATAGCTTCAAATTCACTAATGGAATCAATTTTTACTGTAGATAAAAAACTTAGAGAAGTTCAATCAGCTACATTCAAAAGTTTAAAAAACGTTAAACCAAAAAATAAAGTTCTAGCTTTAATTGACATTTATGAAAGAAGTAGAGCAGCGTTTTATAGTACAGCTACTATGGTTTCAAATACTCTTGGAAACATGGATGATGATGAAGTAATTCCTGTCCTAATATTTATTTCAAAAGATTTATCACTTGATATCAAAGTAAGAAATAGAGCAATAGAAATTTTAGCTAGTAATAAAAATGATACTAGAGTTATAGAAATGTTTACAGAAATGCTTACTGAGCCATCAACACAAAACCAATTAAAAGATTTTGCTATAAATACGATGAAAGATGTAAAAGAAGAACGATTGATTTTAGCATTAATGGATACTTATAATCAGGGCCAAGCTTCTTATTATTCACTTTTAGGAACATTACTTGATGCACTTGGAAATTTCAATGATCCTGTAATATTACCTACACTAATTCAAATTGCAATGGATAATGATATTCCTAGAAATTTGAGAGTTAAATCAATAAATGGCTTAGGAAATTTTAAAAATTCAAATACTTTTGAATTAATATTACCAATGCTGGAAGATCCCTCAAGTTATGAATTCTATCCATATATTATTGAATTAGCACACACATTAGGAGTACATGAAAAATTTAAAACAGAAATCCGAACAGCTGGATTAATTGCTCAAGAAAAAGCTTTAGAAAAAAATAATGAATGATTTAATGAAAAAAAATTTATTTTTTTTTATATTAATTTTATTTGGTTGTAGTGGAAATCAATCGCAACAAACTAGGCCGTCTCCCATTGAAACATCTAAAAATGATGTAGAAATTTTATCAAATTCAAATCAACAAAAATTGGAATTTTTTCCTACTGCTAATCGAATTCGAGAACATATAGCCTCTTTTTTAATCATAATAAATGACAGACAAAATAAAATTTTTAATTTTCTGGAAAATAATATTTTTGAGGAACAAGAAAAAAATGATCTAAATCAAATTGTAAATCAAGAAAAAAACAAATTTTCTGATTTAATTTTTGATTTAGCAAATTTCATAACTTATTTACCTGTTGACAGCAAAACTTATTCTTCAATTAATAATGGAACTGAGAATCTTAAAACAAAATATTCAACTTTCACTTTATCTATTTCCGGAAGTATATCAGACCAAACTATTGATGACATTGAAAAAACTGCAATCGAGTCAAATAACAGAGCCTTAACTGAAGAACTTAAAATCCTTGAATCACTGCTTCCTTTACCTCCTGACAGTTTAGAAACAGGAAGTACTTTTATTTTTGAAACTGATTCAGTTGATCTCTTCTTTGAAGTAGTGAAAAATGTAGACGAAATATCTGCTGAGATGGAAAAGCTTAGAATGACAATTAAAGAATATGAAATCTCCAAAACTGAAATGAATTCGTTCCTTGAAAGAGAAAAAAAAATAAATCAAGAACTGAATTTAAATAAATCTAAAATTAATCAATTAAATGCAAAAATTGATACTTCAAGAAATTTACAAAATCTTCAAAAAGATTCATTATCAACAATAATAAGACAAACAGATTCAAATTTAAAAAATCAATTATCCAACTTATCATTATCGATTACTGATAGCATAACAAAGCAATCATCACAAACTGATTCTTTATTTTTTTCACTTGGAACAAATATGACAGTTTTCCAAAGTCAAGTAGACTCACTTAAAAGTGTTGTTAGATATTATGATATAGCTGAAAAGGGTTTGCCTGAAATTGATGAAGATGTACTTAATATTTTAAAATTACCTAAATTGAAAAATAAAATAACATTAAAAAATGGAACCATAGTAGTTGGTCATAAAATAGCAGAAAATCTTGATATAATTATTCTTGAAACATCCGTAGGAAAGCTGGTAATAGAAAAAGATTATATTCTCAAATATGATGAACAATTTTTTCCAGGACCTAAAGTAGAATTTTTAGGAAAATATAAAAAAGTTGAATATCCTGATCGCGAAGAATTTTTTGGGAAAGTTAAAAATGTAGGTAAAAAAAGAGCAGATTTTGTTAAAATAACTTTTTTTCTTTGGTCATCTACAACAGAGGCATTAGGAGCTGGTGAAGCAATGGTTGATGGAAGCACAACAAGATTTGAAACTGGTGTTATTAGTGATGCTTCCTTAAGACCAGGTCAAACAGGAAACTATCATGTGATTGTTGATAAACAAATAAATTCCACAATTGAATACAGAACTAATGAAGTTAGTTGGAAAGATTATAAAGGAAGATGATTGTAATATTAATAAATTACTTAATGTTTAATTGATTTGACCAAACATCTAATCTTTTTTCTGGAATTTTATATTTTTTATAAATTTTAGTTTCATACATTGTTAGATTAATTTTATTTTGCATTGAAGTAAATAATATTTTTAAAATATGATCTTCAGATTGAATCAATGAATCAAGTGAATTAATTGAAACATCGACAGAACAAGAAAAATATTTAATATTATCTAATTCTATTTCTTCCCATTGCTCAAAAATATTTTCAATCAAAACTTCATTTTTTGATGATAAAATTTGAAAACCTTTGATAGGAAAATCTGAAGATGTTAAAAAATTAATTATATATTTTTTTTTATTTCTTATTAATTTAATTTGGTAATCTGAAATTAATTGTCCATGATATTGTGGAATAGGAAATCTATTTAAATCAATTAAATAACCAAAATTTTCACTAAAATTTGTCTCATTTGAATCATTTGTTTTGTAAACGATGGACCAAAATTCAACTGTATTTTTAAAGTTTTCTTTAACATTATTTTTAAAATTTATATTTAATTCTTGAAATTTAACTAATCCCTCAGAACTTGATTTGTTAACAGTTTTAAAGTCAGTTACAAAATTTTTAAATATATCATATTTTTCTTTTTCATTTCTTATACCTTTCATTGTTGCAACATGTTCAATAAATGATTTTTTAAAAAAATTTAAAGAATCATACTTTGAATCAATTAGAAATATTTTTTTTTCCATTTTATTAAATGAACTTTTCAATTCTAAATATGGAAAAACCTCTGTAGAAAAATCTATAGGCATTTTATTAATAAGTGAATTATATCTAATGCTATCTATATTAAAAATCTCTTTGTTAATTATAATATTATCTTTTAGCGATAATATTTTTTCATCCATTAAAACAATTTCATTTTTAAACTCTTCAATTAATTTCGATACGTCAATCAAACTCTCAATACTAGAGTTGATTTCAATAAATTGTATCTCAGATTGATTTTTTAATTTATTTACAGAATTATTAATTAAATCAAAAATCTGAAAATGAGTTACATTATCTTTTGGAAAATATTTTCCAGATAAAAATCTTTCATATTTTTTTAAATTAGTTCTAAGGGAATCTTTAGTTAAAATCAAATTTTTATTCATGATTGCTATAGAATCATTTATTGTTTTAGCAATAATGACAATAGGAAAATTTTCAAAATCGATTAAAATATCATCGAAATTTTTAATAACTAATTCAACATTTGAAGAAATTTGATCTATATTTCTAAATGTAGGTCTCATAAATTTCTCTAATTCTGTTCTTGATGATAAAACATCTTTGTTAAAAACTTCAAAATCGTTTTGAAACTGCTGTAAAGAAAATCTTTTATTAGGAATTTCTTGTAAATCGTTTCTAAGTTGTAATATTATATCAGACTGATTTTTTTTTAATTTTTGATAATATTCATATGGATCCTTAATATTGTTTTTAGATATACCTGAAAATAATCCTCTCAAATCATTTTCATTTTCTTCTAATTTTATTTTTAATTCAATTATATTTTCTTGAAAACCAATTAATTCATCACGAATTACTAAACCATCTGCATAAATTGGAAAATTAATTAACCAAGAAGATGATTTGTTATAATCATCAACAGTCTTTTTTGATTCAACTCTAGACTTTTCAATATCTCTTTTAAACGAAATAACTTCTCTTTCTAACTTTTTGGTCAACTCTTTTATTTCATCAACTTCACTAAACTTTTCACTAATTAACTCATCTAAATTTTTAATTTTAGTTAAGTTTTCATTTTCAGATTTAAATAAATCATTAATTAAATTAAATTGTTTTTCAATTTTTTTGAAAATTTCATCATCAGCTGAAATATTATCTTTTTTTCCTTTACCAACACCAAATGATTTCCTATAATTACTTACATAATTTTCTAAATTTTTTGATGATGATGATAAATCAATTACTAATTTTTTTAATTGATTAAAATCTTCAATTATAACTAAATAGTAGAGAGATTTTTGGTTTTCTGAAGAAAATCTTTTATTTAATTCTTTATCAATATCTTTAAATGAATTTTCAGCTTCTTTTACTTTATTTAAAAATAATTTTAATTCAGCTTGATATTGATCTTTAGTAAAATTTTGAGATAATAAAAAATTGGTTTGTAGAAAAATTATAAAAATGAAAAAACAATTTTTCATTTCATTAAAAATACCATTATTGCTTTCTGAACATGTAATCTGTTTTCTGCTTGATCAAAAACAACAGATTTTTTACCATCAATAATTTCATCAGTAACCTCTTTTCCTCTGTGAGCTGGTAAACAATGAAAAAAATGTGAATTTGAACCTGCTGCTTTCATTAACCTTTCATTTACTTGAAAAGGTGAAAATTTATTTGTTCTAATCATTGATTCTTTTTCCTGCCCCATACTAGCCCAAACATCAGTATATACTATATCAGAATCTGTTATGATTTCATATGGGTCATTTGATATTTTTACAGTACTAATTCCGATTTCTTTAGTCTTTTTTACCAAATTTTTATTAGGTTCATATCCTTTTGGACATGCAATATTTATATTTAATGGAAATCTTTGACCCATGTAAAGCCAGGAATGAAATACATTATTACCATCACCAATAAAAGATATTTTTATATTTTCTATATTTCCAAATTTCTCTAAAATAGTAAAACCATCTGATAATATTTG
>CEOK01036311.1_pt1 | contig 11419 bp, 8 predicted proteins | sample 427001 | NCBI WGS metagenome assembly CEOK01 (sample SAMEA2591108, study PRJEB7988) | marine metagenome | isolation source: saline water (ENVO:00002010), including | reverse complement strand
TGTGTACATGACGTGAAGCGTACCTATCGTACTGCTCATTCAGAAATTGATCTTTTTGACGGGCTATCATTCGAAATTGAAGCGGGCGATAAGGTTGCGGTAATGGGGGCGAGCGGTTCTGGTAAAAGCACGTTGTTGCATATGTTGGGTGGATTGGATGCTCCGGATTCTGGCGATATTGTTTTCAAGGGAACGTCTATTGTTGAGGCTAGTCATCGCTGGCGCTGCCAATATAGACATCAACAGATTGGTTTTATTTTCCAAGGGTATCATCTGTTGAGCGAATTAACGGTGGTAGAGAATGTCGCATTGCCGGCACAAATAATGGAGGGGCATGGTCGTTCGTTGAGAATGGCAAAAGAGCTGCTGGAAGCGGTTGGCTTGGAGGATCGCCTGCAGCATCGCCCTCAGGAACTGTCCGGTGGTGAACAGCAGCGCGCTGCGGTGGCACGTGCACTTATTAATCACCCAGCGATTATCTTGGCGGATGAACCGACTGGTAATTTAGATGAGGAGACGGGGGATAAAGTCCTGCATTATTTATTTCAACTGATTGAGTTAAGAGGGCATAGTTTGGTGATGGTAACGCACAGTCCATCCGTAGCGGATCGTTGTGATAAACAGTGGCGGCTGGAGAAACGGGTTCTCAAAGAGGTAAGTAGGTCAAGATGAAGGTGTATATTAGTGGTAAATGGGTAGACGAAGAGGATGCCGTTATTTCGGTTTTTGACCACGGGCTTTTGTATGGTGACGGGGTGTTTGAAGGAATTCGCATCTATAACAGTCGCGTTTTTCTGCTAGAGGAACATATTGATCGTCTATACGACTCTGCCAAAGCGATTGCGTTGGAAATCCCGATGGCCAAGAGTGAAATGATGGAGGCCGTGGCGGAAACATGCCGGGCGAATGGATTGGCGGAAGGGTATATTCGCTTGGTTGTAACGCGGGGGAAAGGTTCGTTGGGCTTGAATCCATACCTTTGCTCGGAACCAGAAGTGATTATAATTGCGGCCAAAATTCAGTTGTATCCAAGAGAACTTTACGAAAACGGACTGAAAATTGTAACCGTTGGTACGGTGCGGAATCATCCAGAAGCCATTAATCCACGTATTAAAAGTTTGAATTATCTCAACAATGTGTTGGCAAAGATTGAGGCAATCAATGCTGGTTGCATGGAGTGTCTCATGCTGAATCATAAAGGGGAAGTGGCCGAAGCTTCGGGGGATAATGTTTTTGCGGTGCGGAACGGTGAAATCATAACACCGCCCAGTAGCTGTGGTGCGCTCGAGGGGTTGACGCGTAATAAGGTGATTGAGTTGGCTCAAGAAGCAGGTTTGGTGGTGCAGGAACGTGTTATGGCTCGTTATGATTTGTATGTTGCGGATGAAGTGTTTTTGACAGGAACCGCTGCGGAGATTATTTCAGTTGTCGAAATTGACAAGCGTTCGATTGGTAGCGGTGAACCGGGGATCATTACCGGTAAGCTGGCTGATTTATATTCTACGTATGCGCAGTCGAATGGATATCAATTATAGAGGGATGGTACGATTGGGTATCATTCTGTGAAGTAGCGTCACAAAAGTGACGTTTTGTCCTACTCGTAAGCGTGGTAGTTTGGGCGTTTGACGGCTGAAATCGCTCTATTATTAAAAATATTGGATTAATGTGTGAACTGGCATAGGATCTGCACTTGAATATTTGATTGTGTAACGGGGTAGCTATGAAATGCGAATTTTGTAATGTGAATGATGCAACCATACATCTCACGCAGGTCGTGAATGGGAATATGAAGAAGCTTAATATCTGTCAGGCATGTGCGGAGAAACATGGCATTGACTTAAATTCGCCCATCTCGATCACGGATGTGTTGATGGGGATTGATAAACAGTGGAAACGGGGTGCTGGAAGTGTCTCAGCTGGTGAGTATGACTTGGCCTGTAGTCGATGCCAGATGACACGCGCAGAGTTTAAAAAACAAGCGCGATTGGGTTGTCCCGATTGTTATCAGGCTTTTCTTGCCGAGCTTAATACCATTACGCAAGCGATGCACCACAGCCGGCAGCATGTGGGGAAAATCCCAGCTAGGCAGGGTGCGGAAGTCAAGGTTTCATCCCAAATTGAAACGTTGAAGCGAGAAATTGATCAAGCTGTGAACAAAGAAGAGTATGAAAAAGCTGCGGCTTTACGGGATGAAATGAGAAAGCTCAAAGCCAGCTTATGGGAGAAGCAAGATGATTCAGCCGATAACGCTTCATGAATTAGTTCAGCGCCATGGAAGTTGGTTGGAGTCGGGTGTCGATGAGGGACCGGTGATCAGTAGTCGTGTCCGGCTGGCGCGAAATTTAGAAGATTACCATTTCCCGGGCTGGGCATCCGAAGAGCAGAAACATGCGATTTGGAAACAGACATATGAACTGTTTTCGGAGATGGATGATGCCTTCATGTGTTGGAAAATGGAGTCGCTCCCCGATACGGATCGTGAGCTGCTCTTCGAACGGCATTTAATTAGTCAGGAATTAGCCAATAAAGAGGCGGAAAATGGTGTTTTTGTTTCACCGGATGAGATGATGGCTATCATGATCAATGAGGAAGATCACATCCGAATACAGACGCTGAAGCCTGGTTTGCAATTAAAGCAAGCGTGGGAGGCGGCTAGTCGGATTGATGACCAGTTAGAGCAGCAATTGTTGTATGCCTATCATGCTCGACTTGGATTTCTGACTTCATGTCCCTCCAATGTGGGAACGGGATTGCGGGCGTCTGTGATGCTACATTTACCGGGTCTTGTTTTGCTGGAGGAGATGGATCCGGTTGTGAATGGTATATCTAAAATCGGATTAGCGGTTCGAGGCATGTGGGGCGAAGGTTCAGAAGCAGTGGGTAACATGTTTCAGGTTTCGAACCAGATCACGCTCGGCAAGGGGGAAGAGCAGATTGTGAACCACCTTGAACAGATTGTACTGGAACTGGTCGAGCATGAACAGAATGCAAGACAGCGTTTGCTGCATGAAAATCCGATCATGGTGAAAGATCATATAGCTCGTTCGTTCGGTTTGTTGGCACATGCCAAATTAATGGCGAGTGGAGAAGCCCTTAATCTACTCTCCACATTGAGGCTGGGTTTAGATCTCGGTATGGTGAGTGGATTTAGCCGACAGGAAATGGATCAGCTCTACATCTCCACACAGCCCGCGCATCTGCAGAAAATTCAGCAATCTGAGCTGGCACCGAACGATCGTGATTTCGTGCGTGCTGAAATGTTGAGAAACTTTATGAAACGTGCAACGCTGAAGGTCGAACAGGAGTAGTATGGACAATTTTACACCAAGAGCACAACAGGTATTGCAACTGGCCCGCAAGGAGGCCGATCGATTTAACCATGGATATGTTGGCACAGAACACGTGTTGCTGGGCTTAATCGCATTAGGTCACGGCGTGGCCGTTAACGCGCTCCAATCCGTTGGAATAGAACTAGATGCGGTTCGCATGGAAGTGGAGAAAGCGGTTGGAACGGGTCCTGAAACAAAGACGATCGGAAGTATTCCGTTTACACCGCGTGCTAAAAAAGTATTGGCCCTCTCGGCTAGTGAAGCACGTAATCTTGGACACAGTTACGTAGGAACCGAACATATTTTATTGGGACTATTGCGAGAAGGCGAGGGGATTGCCGCTCGCGTGCTGGAAAATCTGGGGGTTGATCTTGATGAAATTCGCTATGAGATTATGAAGACCCTTGATCCAGAGTACGATACAGAGGGAGACGAGGATTTCGAATCCGAGCCGGAAGAGAATTTGGCGGGAGGGGAACCGCCAGCGCAGCCAGCGAAAGGAAAGTCCAAAACACCCGCCTTAAATTCATTTGGACGTGATCTCAATAAAATTGCGAGTTCAGGCAAATTAGATCCTGTTATTGGCCGGGCGTCTGAAATTGAGCGGGTTATTCAGATTCTGTGTCGGCGCACAAAAAACAATCCGGTGCTACTCGGGGAAGCGGGTGTGGGTAAGACGGCCATAGCGGAGGGCTTGGCTCAATGTATTGTCTCAGGCGACGTGCCTGATCTGCTGATTGATAAAAAAGTGATCACGCTCGATTTAGCCTTGATGGTGGCAGGCACAAAATATCGCGGCCAGTTTGAAGAACGCATCAAAGCGGTGATGGATGAAATCCGAAAAGAAAAAAATATTATTCTCTTTCTCGACGAGCTCCACACCATTGTGGGGGCGGGCTCGGCTGAGGGCACCATGGATGCGGCGAATATCATTAAGCCTGCGCTCTCCCGTGGAGAGCTTCAGTGCATTGGTGCCACCACGTTAAAAGAGTATCGCAAGCACATCGAAAAGGATGCAGCACTGGAACGACGTTTCCAGACCGTAACCGTTAACGAGCCAACAGTTGAAGTGGCCGTTGAGATCATGAAGGGATTGCGAAAAAAATACGAAGAGCATCATCATGCCATCTTCACGGATGATGCCCTTCAGGCCGCCGTGGACTGCTCGGTGCGATATCTGCCGGATCGTTTCTTGCCCGATAAAGCGATTGATTTGATTGATGAAGCCGGTGCTAAAGCGCGTATTGGCAGCATGAATAGACCTCCGGAATTCAAGCAACTGGAAGCATCTGCTGTAGAATTTGAACAGTTGAAAAACGATGCGATTCAAGAGCAGAAGTTTGAAGATGCAGCAAATTTTCGGGACAAGGAGCGGCAATCGCGCGAGAAGTTAGAGAGCTTGCTTGAGAGTTGGAGAAAAGAGAGGGATGAAAATCGATCCGTTGTGGATGACGACGACATCATGGAAATCGTCTCAAAATGGACGGGCATCCCCGTGATGAAGATGGGCGAGAAAGAGATGGCGCGGCTCTTACGCATTGAAGATGTGGTGGGGGAGCAGGTGGTAGGGCAACAGGAAGCCGTCTCCGCCTTGTCACGTGCCTTGCGGCGTTCCCGTGCAGATTTGAAGGATCCGAAGCGACCGATTGGTTCCTTTATTTTCTTGGGACCTACTGGCGTGGGTAAAACGTTACTCGCGAAGACGTTGGCTAACTTTATGTTTGATGACCCAGAGTCGTTTATCCAAATCGATATGTCGGAGTATATGGAGAAGTTTAATGCTTCGCGATTGGTCGGTTCACCTCCAGGATATGTGGGACACGAAGAGGGGGGACAGTTGACGGAGCGCGTTCGCCGACGGCCCTATTCAGTGGTTCTTTTTGACGAAGTTGAAAAAGCGCACCCTGATGTGATGAATATGCTGCTTCAGATCATGGAAGAGGGCCGTTTGACAGATAGTCTGGGCAGAAGTGTGGACTTTAGAAACACCATTATTATCATGACGTCCAACCTAGGAGCACAAGAAGTCAAAAAAGCTGGTTCACTTGGCTTCGCGCCTTCTGACGAGGAGGTTGAGTTTGCAAAATTGAAAGAGATGATGCTTTCAATTGCCAAACGAACCTTCAAGCCAGAATTGCTCAATCGGTTAGATGATATGATCGTGTTTAGAGAATTGGGTCGTGATGACCTCGAAACGATTATTAATTTGGAACTATCCAACATTCAGAATCGTGTGTTGGGACGAAATATCGAGTTGAAGATAACAAAATCTGCTCGCGAATTTTTACTGAACAAAGGCTATGATAAAGCTTACGGAGCGCGTCAGTTGAGGCGAACGGTAGAGCGGTATTTAGAAGATCCATTGGCGGAAGAAATTTTGCGGGGAGCTGTTCAGAATGATTCGGTGGTCTCTGTGCGTGCCAATAAAACCAAGTTGACGTTTCATCTTTCCTCGACGACTAAAAGAAAACAATCGTCGCAAAAAGATAAGAGTGAATAGGTAAAATCTAATGGCAAAGATGACGTTTGTAGGATGCCGATGAAGGTAGAGAAGTTTGAAACACGCTTGGAACAGTGGGCGAGTAATGGGTTTTCGAAATTGTTTCAGGTAGAGGATGCTTCCGGAAATATCTCGGCTACTAATAATGACTCGTTTGGTGATTATCAGTGCAATGCGGCCATGAGCCTGAGTAAGCAGCTGAAAAAATCGCCCCGTGAAATTGCAGCGACATTTCTTGAAGGTACTCCGTTGCCGGATTTTGTGGAGCGCGCCGAAATTGCCGGTCCCGGGTTCATCAACCTTTTTCTGAAGAGTGAAGCCATCTCAGATCAATTGGAACAGATTGAAAGCGATCCGCATTTGGGCATCGGGCAGTCGGGTGAGGGGAAAACGGTGATTATCGACTACTCGAGCCCTAATATTGCGAAGCCAATGCATATCGGGCACATTCGTTCGACGGTTATCGGCAATGCGATTGATCGTCTGTTTCGGAGTTTGGGCTATCGCGTCATTGCCGACAATCATTTGGGCGATTGGGGGACTCAGTTTGGTTTGATGCTGGTTGGCTATCGCGCATTTGTTGATGAAGAAGCATTGGAACAATCTCCCGTCGATGAGTTGGAACGGATTTATGTCGCTAGTTATAACCGTTCAAAAGAAGATCCTGATTGGAGAGAGAAAGCGAAGGCCGAACTCGTCAAGTTGCAGCAGGGTGATGAAGCGTGCCGATCGCTCTGGGAACGGTTTATTGAACTGTCACTTGAAGAGTTTAATACCATCTATCAACGGCTGGATGTTGCCTTTGATCTGTACCGTGGGGAGAGTTTTTATAACGACCGCTTGCCCCAGATGATTGAGCGGCTAGAGCAGGCTGGTTTGGCCCAAGAGAGTGATGGAGCTCTTATCGTTGACCTGGAAGAAGATAAGATGCCGATCTGCATCGTGAAGAAAAGCGATGGTGGATATAACTACGCGACGACGGATTTAGCAACGGTTCAAGCTCGGCAGGAAGAGTTCAACCCGGACCAAATTATCTATGTTACAGATGAAAGGCAGCAACTCCATTTCAGACAGTTTTTTGCTATTTCTGAAAAGTTAGAGTTGAACGCTAATCTAGTGCATGTGTGGTTTGGGCTCATGCGTTTACCTGATGCCACTTTTTCCACAAGGGAAGGCAATGTCATCAAATTAGCGGCCTTGTTAGACGAAGCTGAGAGCCGCGCATTAGAGATGGTTAAAGAGCATAATCCAAGTTCAACGGAAACTGAACAAAAGGATTTAGCGAAAGCGATCGGTATTGGTGCTGTTAAATATATGGACCTGTCGCAAAACCCACAGAGCCTCGTTACCTTTACATGGGAAAAGGCGTTAAACATGCAGGGTAACTCTGCTCCGTATTTGCAATATGCATATGCACGCATCTCATCGGTTGTAGATAAGTATATCGAGACGTATGGCGATCAGCTTATCGATCAACAGCCGTTTCTGCTTAACGAAACAATCGAGCGTCGATTGGCCATTAAGTTATATCGATTTAGTTCTGCGGTTCACGAAGCAGCTAAAAACTATAAACCCAATATCGTGGCAGATTATCTCTATGAACTTTCACAACTCTACAGCTCGTTCTATCAGAACGTTCCTTTCTTGAAAGCTGATGAAGGTATCCGCGAATCAAGAATTCGTCTCTGTAGGTTAACGGCAACCGTTTTGAAAAGCGGACTTCATCTTCTTGGCATTGAGACACGTGAACGTATCTAGTTACGACGCTTATTCGCTTGTTGGTAGTGTTTTACTGGCCTTTCCAGTAACGTCGCATAATATATATTATGTTAAATTACTTTTTCATAAAACCACCAGAATATGTATAATTTAATAACCCCCATCCATTTATGACCTCATCGATTAACGTATATATCATCAGCACGATCTTAGCGTTCGGCTCATTAATATTGTATCAGGCGATCAAGTTGAGCGGCGATGCGGGAATTCGAAGGTTAATTGAGCGAAAACCAAAATATAGTACGTTTTTAGATCGCTGGGAAAACCGGTGGCATTATTTGATTCAGGTAAGCCGGCTGCTGGTCGCTTTGGCATTTTCATTATTCTTTTGGATTTTCATCTCTACCTCTCACTCTCTATCGATAGAAAGCGTTGGGTTACCTTTTTTACTGTTTCTGTTTATCTCACTGAGCATCTGGATTCTAGCCGAGTCTATCGCTGAACATTTTGCCGACCGGATTTCTCTGCTGTGTGCTCCGGCTCTTGCATTTTTGGCACTTCTATTCATGCCCCTCCTCTTCCCTCTTCAATGGTTAGAAAATATTTTCAACCGAATCTTCTCAAATCGATCAGACAGTGACGATCGTCCATCCACCGAGGATGAGGTGATTAATTTGATCGATGAAAACGGCGATGAAGAGCTGGAGCTTGAAGAGCGAAATATGATTCGAAGTGTGTTCGAATTTGGAGATTCGGTGGTTCGTGAGGTGATGACACCGCGGGTCGATATTGTAGGGCTGGCGGATACCTTAACCATTGAAGAGACGCTTCAAAGTGTGAAGGAGCGTCCACACTCGCGCTTTCCGGTCTATCACGAAAGTATGGATGAGGTTATGGGCGTAGTTCATATTCGTGATCTTTTGCGCGCAACACCAGATCAGCTACATCAACAGATCGGAACGCTCTGCAAAAAGATATCGATTGTTCCAGAGACCATGCCGCTAAATGATGTGTTGCAACTGATGAAGAATAAACGATCTCAATTAGTCGTGGTTGTCGATGAGTATGGTGGCACGGCGGGACTGGTAACCATGGAAGATGTGATCGAGGAGCTGGTCGGTGAAATTGAAGATGAGTTCGATCTCGAAGAACAAGACTTTATTAAACGGTCGGACGGGTCGTATTGGGTTCGCGGTAAAATGCCTATCTATGATCTGAACGAGAAATTAAACAACCCACTTCCGGAGAGTGATGAGTATGATTCAGTCGGGGGCTTGGTTTGCTCTGAATTAGGCCATATTCCCGTAACGGGTGAACATTTCACACTCGCTGGATATGAGGTGAAAGTACAGAGCTCCAATCAACGCCAGGTTTTAGTGGTTCAGTTAAGGCCTTTAACGACAGAGAATAATGAAATCCTTAGCTCTTCTTAAAGATGCTATGCTGCATCAGTTGCTGCCATGGTTTGATGCGAACCAGCGGGCGATGCCTTGGCGAAAACGTCGAACGCCGTACCGTGTGTGGATTTCCGAGTTAATGCTCCAGCAGACGCGAGTAGCGCAGGCGATACCCTATTATCATCGGTTTATGCGCCGCTTTCCATCGTTGAAAAAGTTAGCGGAAGCCCCTCAGTCAGAGGTGTTAAAAGCGTGGGAAGGTTTGGGCTATTATTCTCGCGCTCGCAATCTGCATAAAGCAGCCCTATTGATCCGTAAGCGTCACAACGGGCGCTTTCCTAAAGATCCACAAGAAATCGCGAAATTGCCGGGTGTCGGCCCCTATACGACCGCGGCTATAGGATCGCTGGCGTTTAACCATGATTTGGCGGTGGTGGATGGTAATGTGATGCGCGTGTTGGCTCGGTTGCGGGCGATTAAAGATGATATTGCCCAACCAGCCACTAAGAAAATATTTCAAGAGCTGGCCGATCAGTTGCTTATCGAGGGCGAAGCTGGGAGGTTTAATGAGGCGGTAATGGAATTAGGCGCTACCATTTGTTTGCCTCAAAACCCATCTTGCGATGCCTGTCCCCTCTCCTCTGATTGTCAGGCGCGATTAACCGACAAGGTTGACGCGTATCCAGTGAAGCGCAAAAAGGGACCCGTTCCGCACATTGTTGTGGGGGCTGCCGTGGTGCAGAACCGACGAGGAGAAGTGCTCGTGGCACAACGGCGCGAAGATCAGATGTTAGGGGGCTTATGGGAATTTCCGGGCGGTAAAATTGAAAAAAATGAGACGATTGAGCAAGGCGTTGTCCGGGAACTTCAGGAGGAACTTGGTGTTTCGATTACACTTGGAAAGAAGATTGTAGCGGTCAACCATGCCTATACTCATTTTACGATGAAGATGCATACCTTTTGGGCGGTCATTAAATCGGGTGAACCCGTAGCGATTGAGTGTCAGTCTTTTCGATGGATGGAGCCGGATCGAGTTAGAGACCTTCCCTTCTCGAAGGCAGACTTGAAAGTGATTGATGCAATCGAAGCGAACCTTTAACTTGGAACAAAAGGAGATAGCGTGAGAAATATTGTTTTTACAAACGAGGCACCTTTACCCATCGGTCCCTATAGCCAAGCGGTTCGCTGCGGCTCATTGCTTTATCTGTCGGGACAAATTCCGGTGAATCCAGCATCTGGAAAGCTGGTTGAGTCGGATATAAGTGTTCAGACGCATCAGGTGTTTGAAAATATTATTGCGGTGCTGAAGGCAGAAAATAGCACGTTAGATAACGTGATTAAAACGACGGTCTTTTTGGCTGATTTTGCTGACTTCGCAGTGATGAATAAAATATATGGGGAGTATTTTGGCGAGACGGATGCGCCTGCGCGATCGACTATTGAAGTGGCCGCGCTTCCAATGGGTTCTCTGGTTGAAATTGAAGCGATTGCAGAAATAAACCATGCCGCGTAATCAACTCATCAAATCGGGCCTTTTTCTCCTGTTGCTACTGGGTTTAATGGTAGGCGGTTCTTGGCGGGCAAACCGTATAGAAAATCCCCTCTTTCGCGGGGAAACCATGGGTACAACGTATAGCATTCGACTCATTGGTGTGTTGACGAAGAAAGAGGCTAACAGATTGGCAGAGCGAATGGATGCGTTATTGCTTACTATCAACCAGCAGATGTCGACTTGGCTGGAGGATAGTGAGATCAGTACTTTTAATCGTCATCAATCAACCGCGCCCTTTCCGGTGTCTGAAGAGTTTGCTTTGGTCACGAAGTCTGCTCTTGCGTTGGCTGCTGCTAGTGATGGAGCGTTTGATCCTACCTTGCAACCTCTTCTAAACCTATGGGGATTCGGTAGCGAGAGTCGTACCAGTGAGCCCCCCTCCCCTGCTCAAATTGAGGAAATTCGTGAGTCAACGGGGTGGGATAAAATCACGGTCGAAATGGATGCTAAGCTACGAAAAGATCTACCGGATATACAGCTTGCGCTGGGCGCTATTGCCAAAGGATACGCCGTGGACCGGCTGGGTGAATTGTTGCGTGAGGAAGCGTTTGAGGAGTGGTTCATTGAAGTGGGTGGCGAAGTGTTAGTGGCTGGAAAAAATACGGATCGAGTGGCGTGGAAAATTGGAATTCAAAGCCCGGATGCTCAATTTTTCGACACGACGTTGCACGGGATCGTGCAAGCAACAAATGGTGCGGTAGCCACGTCAGGCAGTTATCGAAATTATGTTGAAGTGGAGGGCAAACGGTATGCTCATATTTTAGATCCACAGAGCGGTCAGGCAGTTTATAGTGATTTAGTTAGCGTGAGTGTTGTTGCGCCTAGCTGCCTTGAGGCTGACGGCTGGGCGACAGCTCTGTATGTGATGGATGTAGATTCTGGATTAAAAAAAATTAATGAATTACCAACTGTTGAAGCTCTT
>CEOK01035787.1_pt1 | contig 11421 bp, 11 predicted proteins | sample 427001 | NCBI WGS metagenome assembly CEOK01 (sample SAMEA2591108, study PRJEB7988) | marine metagenome | isolation source: saline water (ENVO:00002010), including | reverse complement strand
GGTCAGTGCGACTGCAATGGAAAATGAAGCAACTAAAATAATGAATATTATAATAAAGGATATAATTCGTTTCTCTTGTTCGACTACAAATAAGAAGTCTTTATTAAGATCCTTCCAAGTGGATAGATATAGTGATCCATCAAAGCTCCTAACCACATCTCTAAGCTCTTGCTCTACCTGATCTAAATTTTGACCTGAGGCTAATCTTAAATTGATACCAGATATTTTGTCTCCTAAATCAGATAGCTCTTGAACACTTCGAATACTACCTAGCAGAAGTTTCTCATCGATCTTAGGGCTGCCAGTGCTCACTAACCGTTGAACATGAAACTCAACGGGTAATAAAACTTCATCATAATGAATATTTTCAATGAAACTAGGTGAAAAAACAGAAATCATATCACCTTCTGAGACATTTAAAGCCTGAGCCAAGCCAATACCCATTAACACTGTATAATCATCCAATTCAGTGAAATTGATATCTAATTGCGCTTCAGATGATCCCAACACATTTGAGAATGAGTTAGGATCAACACCTTTCATAACGGTGAAGGTCGTAGCTGATTGGCTTTGCACCAAGCTTAAACTATCAACATAGGGCGAAACACCTGAGATTGTTTCCTGATTACTCAAATGCTCCTGCAACTTTTGCCAATTACCTATCCCGCCATAAGCATTGATGACAATGTCACCTTGATATTTGGTTAATTGTGTACGGATATTCTCCCCAAATCCGTTCATCACGCTTTGAACGATTAATAATATACCGACCCCCATAGAAACACCTATAATAGAAATCAGGGAGAAAAATGATATTTTTTTCTTTGAAGGAAATAGTTGCTTTAGAGCATAATATAGAAACCAAGGCATATGAAAATAATTCAATAAATTGACTAAAGTAAAAGCATAAAAAGGTGAAATTATTGTAGGTGAAGCAAAAATTGCATTATTTAGCTAATTCTAATCCTTGACCTTTAATGAATATCTTTTCTTTAATAAGCATTTAATTTTAAACATATTACTATTTTTTAATACTATGCCAGTAGCAACACCTAAGCAATACGCTGAAATGATCGATGCAGCACAAAAAGGCAATTATGCCTTCCCTGCCGTCAATATCACTTCAATCACAACAATTAACTCTGCACTAAAAGCTTTTGCCGATGCAAAATCTGATGGTATTATACAAGTATCAACAGGTGGAGGCCAGTTCGCATCTGGAGTTGACATTGCCGATGCTGCCCATGGAGCAATCGTTTTAGCTGAAGCCTGCCACTTGCTAGCAGAAAGATATGACATATTAGTAGCCTTGCACACCGATCACTGTCACCCTGAAAAAGTGGATGGCTTCTTAAAGCCACTCTTAGAAGCTTCTAGAAAACGCATCGCCAAAGGCAAAGGTCCCTTATTTCAATCGCATATGTTTGACGGTTCCGTTTTACCTCTAGAGGAAAATATGAAAATTTCCAAAGAGCTTCTAATTGAATGCAAGGAGCTTGATATTATATTAGAAATTGAAGCAGGCGTTGTTGGCGGAGAAGAGGATGGACATGATACCTCTGGCTTACCAGCAGAGAAATTATACACCACACCTGATGATATGGTATCAGTCCATGAAGCACTTGATGGCAATGGAAGATTTTTATTTGCAGCTACCTTTGGGAATGTTCATGGGACCTACAAACCAGGTGCCGTTAAGCTCAAGCCAACTATTTTGAAAGAAGGCCAAGCTGCTGTCGAAGAAAAATATGGTGAAGCATCACGATTCGATCTTGTATTTCATGGTGGATCTGGCTCGGATTTATCCGACATTAGAGAAACATTAGAATACGGTGTGGTAAAAATGAATATCGATACAGATACACAATATGCCTTTACTCGTCCAATTGTATCTCACATTTGTGAAAATATCGATGGAGTATTGAAAATTGACCAAGAAGTCGGAAATAAAAAAGTATACGACCCTCGTAGTTATCTAAAAAAAGCTGAAAAGCATATGTCTTCCAGATTAGTTCAAGCTTGTGAAGACCTTTGCTCAGACGGTAAAACTATTTTTAAAAAATAATAAAATTTAACGGTATGTCCTGCGAGATTCAAATGCGCTCTTAAGCGTATTTGGATCAGCAAAGGTCACACCTCCTCCGCTGGGCAAACCGAAGCCCACCTGAGTGAATTTAAGGTTAGAGTAACTAGATAGCATGTCCTGTATAAAATGACAGGTAGCATTCCCCTCAATATCATTGGTTAATGCAAAAATAATTTCTTCAATCTGTTCCGTTTGGATCCGGTCGGATAAATTAGCAAGATTTAAGTGCTCAGGCAAAACTCCATGAATGGGTGAAAGTTTACCTGAGAGCACATGATACAGCCCGCCCCAAGTACCCGAGCGTTCAATTGCAATTAAATCAAGCACACTTTCCACTATGCATAGTGATCGCCTATTACGATTTTGATCTTCACAGATAGTGCACAATCTACTTTCGGATAAATGACCACAAGTCGTGCAAGGTTGAACATTTGATTTCGCTTCCTTTAAAGCGTCCATTAACTGTTCTAAAGAATTGGTTTTATGAGCTAAAAGATGAATCGCGATCCTTTCAGCAGAACGATACCCTAATCCTGGTAGCTGCCTGAGCGTCGATAATAATTTATCGTACGAAGCATTCATTGAAATGACTAAAAGAGCCCTGGCATACCTCCCAAACCTGAAGAAATCGAACTCATCATAGATTCATTTTTTTCTTTAGCTTGCTGTGCTGCCTCTTGTATAGCTGCTAGTAACGCCTCTTGCACAAACTCTGCATCCTCCTTTAAAAAATCTGGGTCAATCGTGATACTTTTAAAATCACCTTGGCCTGTGATTTCAATTTCGATGGCACCGCCACCATTAGAAGTCTTAATCACTGTATCTGCAAGTGACGCCTGCATTTCTTGCATTTGTTTTTGCATTTTTTGTGCTTGTTTTAGTAATTTTCCTACGCCTGCCATATAATAAAGAGTTAAAAAGAGTTCATTTCAGTCAAGCTGAAAGCAAAAAATATCCTCATAATCCATTAAATATATTTTGGTAGCCTTGCCGAAAGGTTGGATATTTTAAATCAAGTATAGCCCGCAATTTGCGGTTCGAAATCTTTCTATTTTTAGGTTTTGAATTTCGATTTGAATGCCTAGTTGTCAAAAAAGAGGGATCAAATTTGGGTTTCATTATATTACGGTTCTTACAAATCCATTCTACAACCTTTTGTTTCTCTACTGGCTCATCATCAGTTAAATTATAGATTCCAGAGGAAATTAGATTGTGATTTAAGACTAACGTATCGAAGAGAGCTACAATATCCTCTACATAAATCATGTTCATAAAATGAGAAGGTTGCCCAGGAAGCATCCCGTTTCTTTGAATTTGATCCCATAAATAATGTCGGTCAGGGCCGTAAATACCCGAGAGTCTAAAGATATAATACTTTTTGAATAACGAACTATGATCTAATAAGCACTGCTCAGCGCCTAATAGAATTGAGCCCGACGAATTGGGTAAGTTACATAGGTCAGTTGAATTTTCGTCGACCAAACTTAAATCATTTGATGCGTAAACAGATGTGCTACTTGTATAAACAAACTGTTCGATACGGTGATTTTTTGCCCATTTCATGATGGAATTTTGTCCTTCCAAGTACGAACGCTTATAACCATCAATGCCGCCGCCAGCAGAGCTAACGCAATTAATGACGACATCATAATTTCCTTTAACTAATAAATGCCAATCTTCAGATTCAAGTGAGCATTCAATAACCTCACACAAGCCAATTTCCCTTAGTTCATTTGCTTTGACTGAATTTCTAGTCAGCGCACCAACTAAATGTCCTCTCTCAATGAACGCTTTAGCTAATCGGCTTCCTAGATAGCCACACCCAAATATAAAAATGGAACGTGATTGGTTTTGGTTCATTATAAATTTAATCTGAGGCTTGTCTAATGATCGATAAACCTCATTTTAGAAATAATGAATCCTATCGACGCAGTTCGTAAATACTTAGTTACTTTACAAAATAATATAACAGAAAAAATTCAAGAAGAAGAATCAATTGAGTTCACTAAAGACATTTGGAAAAGGCGTGAAGGTGGCGGAGGTGAATCAAGGATTCTTGAAGGTGGTACGACATTTGAAAAGGCAGGTATTAATTTCTCAGAGGTCCTAGGCGACCATTTGCCAAAATCAGCGACAAACAATAGACCGCACCTAGAAGGAGCCAGTTTTAAGGCAATGGGTTTATCATTGGTATTTCATCCTAAAAATCCATTTGTTCCCACTACTCACATGAATCTTAGATTTTTTTTAGCGAATAAAAAAAATGAAGAGGCAATATGGTGGTTCGGAGGTGGCTATGACCTTACTCCATACTATGGTTTTCATGAAGATGTCATTCATTGGCATCAATGTGCAAAAAATGCCTGCGACCCATTTGGACGGAATCTATATCAACAATTCAAAACGCAATGTGATGAGTATTTTTATTTAAAGCATAGAGAGGAACCAAGGGGCGTTGGAGGTGTATTCTTTGATGATTATAACGATCAAAACTTTGAACATTCTTTTACGTTAACACAATCAATCGGTGATAGTTTTTTACCTGCTTATATACCTATATTAGAAAAAAGAAAAGAGACTCCCTACTCTGAAGAAAATAAGGCTTTCCAAATGTATCGACGGGGTCGTTATGTTGAATTTAATCTGATCTATGATCGCGGGACTCTTTTTGGACTTCAATCGAACGGACGTACTGAATCTATATTGATGTCACTACCGCCAACTGTGAATTGGAAATACGACTATAGACCGAACCCTAATACAAAAGAATCTGAACTCTATGAGCACTACTTGATTAAACGTAATTGGATTAAATGAAATAATATGAATGATTTTAATGGTAGAGATCGCTTCATAGCGGCAATGAATCAAAAAAAATATGGAAGACCTCCCGTTTGGCTCATGCGACAAGCTGGTAGATACTTACCAGAATACAGGGAACTCAAAGAAAAGTATGACTTTTTAACCCTTGTTAAAACCCCTGAATTAGCAACCGAAGTCACACTACAGCCACTGAAACGTTTCCCCTTAGATGCCGCTATAATTTTTTCTGACATATTGGTCATACCCGAAGCATTAGGGCAAGGTTACTATTTCCGAGATAAGGGAGGTATTTCTATGGAATACCCTATTAATTCTACAGCGGATGTTCACTGTTTAAATTCGGAAAATATAAGCGAAAAACTCTCCTATGTTTTTAAGGCTCTCACCTTAACAAGGAACGAAATTGGTAACGATACAGCACTTCTTGGATTTTCAGGATCTCCATGGACTTTAGCCTGTTATATGATTGAAGGCGGAAGCTCGAATGATTTCAAAAGAATAAAAAGGTTTATTCAAGAAGCTCCTGAGTCCTTTGAATTGCTAATGGAAAAATTAACTCAATCCATCAGCGATTATATTAACATGCAAATAGCATCGGGAGTAGATAGTATACAGATTTTTGATTCATGGGCTTCCTTATGTGACTCAAGCAACTACTATAACTTATCCCTGAAATGGATAAAAAGAATCATTTCAAATACAAATGATCAAGTGCCCATCATCTTGTACGCTAAGGGGATGCAACATTTAATTTCAGAGCAGATTAAAAGTGGCGCTAAAGCAATCAGTGTTGATTGGACAACTCCTCTTTCTGAAATTGGAAAGAGCGTTGAAAATAAATGTACGATACAAGGCAATCTAGATCCGCTTGTTTTAACCACGAACACGACGGAAGTTAAAAATGAAGTATCAAAAATCTTAGAAATGTCCAAAGACATTAATGGCTATATCTTTAACTTAGGCCATGGAATGGTTCCACAAGCAAAAATCGAGTGTGTCGAAGCATTATTAGAAACCATTAAGGATTTTAACTATGGCTAAAATAGGAATCATTGGGGCGGGCATCAAAGGACTCACGACTGCATATAAGCAGGAATTATTAGGCAATGAAGTCTTTTTATTTGAACAATCGGATCGCGTTGGCGGGGCTCTTGTCAGCAAACAACACGACTCTGGCTATTTAACAGAAGATGGTGCTCACACATTACTATTAAATTCAAGTGAATTAGAGCGATTCATTCACTCATTTGATAGCTTGAAATCGTCCTTTATAGAATCAAACCCCTTAACAAAAAATCGCTTCATATTAAAAAATAACAATCTTTATCCTATCCAGCCGACGCCTACTTCAGTGCTGACAAGCAAACTGCTTCCAATAAAAAGCCGGTTAAAAATCATATCTGAAATCTTCAAAAAACCAAAAATTAGAGATACTGATTTGTCTCTTAAAGATTTTTTCATTGAGCACTTTGGCGAAGCGTTCACTGACTATTTAATCAATCCATTCATCGCAGGCACCTATGCTGGTCAACCAAAATATCTATCGACTGAAAATACTTTTCCTAGCCTACTCAATTACGAAAGGCAATATGGCAGTATTTTGAAAGGTCTCATACGAAATAAATCTAGTTTTAAAAATAAAATAATAAGTTTCCAGAGTGGGTTATCGGAATTACCTATCGCAATTGGAGCTAAACTCACAAATAAGCCTATTCTAGAAAGTCAGATACTCGATATATCAAAGGAAAACAATGGATGGAAAATGTGCATTAAATCTAAGGAATTGATTTCTAGCGATTGGTACTTTGATGAACTTTATTGTACGCTACCCGCTTTTAAAATTTCACAACTCCCTTTTGCTGATTGTATTAAAAAGGATTGCCCTAAATTTGAAAGCATTGATCACCCACCTGTATCCGTCCTTTCACTAGGATACCATAAATCTGAAATCCAACACCCATTAAATGGATTTGGTTATTTAATACCTGAAGTCGAAAATAAAAAACACCTAGGAGGTCTATTTACCTCTAAGATTTTTCCAAATAGAGCCCCGGAGAATCATGAGCTATTAACTTTCTTTATTGGTGGCTCGAGAAGTCCTGAATCTGCAAGCTCAGATACCGACAAATTGATTTATGAACTCGCACCCTCACTCTCCAAAATACTTGGCATAAACTCGAAACCGAGATTCATCTACCAACGTTTTTGGGGTCAATCCATCCCTCAATACAATCTCGGGCATAGTCAGTTTTTAAATAGAATCACTGACTTTGAAAAAAAATATGAAAACTTCTTTTTTGTTGGAAACTACAAACAAGGGATTTCTTTGAGTCAGTCTATATTGTAACTACACAATATGGCTTCTATCGATTCATTTCAGAGCTTAGCCATTCTGATACACACATTTCTCGACGATCGTTTAGCAGTTCTTTGATTGTTTGGGAGGCTTTAAAAAAACGCTCTTCAACACCCTGATCAGATAATGATTTTAAGGCTTTGAGTATCTGCTCAGAATTAGCTGACTTTTGAATTAATTCAGGGTACAATTCTTCATCTAATATTAAATTAGCTAACCCAATAAATTTAACTTTCATCAAAAATTTAAGAATCCAATAATTTAAACTAGATAATGAATAGATAATGGTTCCAGGAACTCCAGACAATGCAATTGATAGGGACATAGTTCCAGAACTCATCAGTGCCATTCTACAATTTAAATGATCAAAATCATTACGTAACAAGTCAATGGATTCTGCAAGCGGCTTAGGGTAATCAATTATGATATCCTCCAAAGTAGCTTTAATCAAATTACTAGGATAGATAATACAAGCCCTCAATGAAGGGTCTAATTTCCGAAGTGCTTTAAAGGTATCTAAAATAATTGGACACAGTTTTTTAACGGACTTTTCTCGACTACCCGGAAGTAGAACAATGGGACCTTTAGGGTCCCGGGTAATTCTTAATGGATAATCATCCTTCGCAAAAGGATGTCCAACATAAGTTACAGGAAGAGAGGTATCTTCATAAAACTGTTTTTCAAAAGGCAATAAAGTTGCCAAAGAATTCAAATACTTTTCCATTTGGAAACGACGCTTTGCCTTCCACGCCCATATCTGAGGACTGACGTAATAATGTAATCGTATTGATCCCCCACCTTTTGCCGAAAGCTTTTTTTTATAAAGTTCTTTTGCTAATCTTAGATTAAAACCTGGGTAATCAATAAAACAAATGTGTTTGGGCGAGAACTCCTGTATCCAATCTAATACGTTCGCCAATAGTGTTTTAAAAAAAAGATAATTTTTTAAAACATCGGTAAACCCAAAAACCGAAAAGTTAACTAAGTTAAACAAAAGCGGAACACTCAAAGCTTCTATTTTTGCCCCCCCTATTCCAACTATAGATAAATTAGGATTATTGATTTTAAGTTCAGAAATTAAATCTGCGGCTAACTCATCTCCAGAGTGCTCCCCAGCAATCAGCAATAAATCAACATCCTTTTTTAATACATCTGAAAGCTCATTTAAAGTCGGATTATTCTTCATTTAAAATCAGATGATCATACCAGCAGCAACTGTTTCATTACTCAAGGGATCAATTAAAATGAAACTTCCAGTGATTCGATTTTTAGAATAGGAATCTGTGAAAACGGGAGCAGAAGTTCGAATGGATACCCTACCAATTTCATTCAGTTTTAATTCTAAATCATCCTCAATTTTATGAAGCGTATTGATATTCACTTTATAGCGAATCTCATTGATGCGTGCTTGCACTTCATTGGTAGTATGTCTCAAAACAAACTTTCCTCGTCCTTGAAGTGATTTTGTGGATGAAAACCAGCAAATCATTGCCTCGATATCTTGTGTCACTTCTGGGACATTATTTGGCTTAACGATCATATCGCCACGAGAAATATCAATCTCATCTTCTAAAGTCATCGTGATAGACATAGGAGCATATGCTTCGTCCAAATGATCATTCATTGTATGTAGCGATTTTATTTTTGATTCAAAACCTGAAGGAAATACTTTTATAGTATCGCCAGGTTTAAAAACACCACCGGCGACTCGACCTGCAAAGCCTCTAAAGTCATGGTATTCATTTGAATGAGGTCGAATTACCCACTGAACTGGCAATCGTGGATCTATATGATTAAAATCGGAACCATTGTAGACTGTTTCCAGGTGATACAATAAAGTTGTACCTTGATACCAAGGCATGTTCTTTGATTCTTCTACAATGTTGTCTCCCAATAATGCACTTGCTGGGATAAAAGTGATATTCACTATATTGTCTAAACGGGATGCAAACTTTTTGAATTGCTCAACAATATCATTGTACACGCCTTCATCCCATTCGACTAAATCCATCTTGTTAACACAAACGACGACATTTTGAATTTTGAGCAAACTCGCAATGAAGGCATGTCTGCATGTTTGTTCAATCACACCTTTTCTAGAGTCGACTAAAATAATTGCTAAATTTGCAGTTGAGGCACCCGTAACCATATTTCTTGTGTATTGAATATGACCTGGAGTATCGGCTATTATAAATTTTCGGCGTGGCGTAGCAAAATAACGATACGCTACATCTATAGTAATACCTTGTTCTCGCTCTGAACGAAGACCATCGGTAAGCAATGCTAAATTAACGTGGTCGTCCCCCCTTGATTTTGAACTTTTCTCAACCGCATCTAATTGATCTTCAAATATAGCCTTACTATCGTATAGAAGTCTTCCGATTAACGTGCTTTTACCATCATCCACGGATCCAGCTGTGGTGAATCTTAGAAGATCCATATCTAAGTAGCCTGAACTATCTTTACAATCACTCATAAAAAATTTTTATTAAATTAAAAATAACCTTGTTTTTTGCGGTCTTCCATGGCGGTTTCAGAACGCTTATCATCGGCTCTAGTCCCTCTTTCTGTCTGCCTTGCAGAAGCAACTTCATCGATAATTGCATTCAAATCCTGTGCATCTGAGAGTGCGGCTCCCGTACAGGTCGTATCTCCAATAGTACGAAACCGAACGCGCATGCGCTCAACCGTTTCAGAGTCTAATGGTTTGGTGAATTCAGTAACAGCCATAATAACACCATTTCGAATAAAACAGTCTCTCTCATGAGAGAAATAAAGATTCGGCAAGTCAATATTTTCTAATTTAATATACTGCCAGATATCCATTTCGGTCCAATTACTAAGAGGAAAGACTCTGAAATGCTCTCCATGCTGTTTTCGACCGTTAAAGATATTCCAAAGTTCGGGCCTTTGATTTTTAGGATCCCATTGACCAAACGCATCACGATGCGAAAAGAAACGCTCTTTGGCACGAGCTTTTTCTTCATCTCTACGCCCACCACCCAAAGCCGCATCGTATTGACCATTTTCCAATCCCTCTAGCAGTGCTACAGTCTGCAAGCTATTTCTACTGGCATTGTGACCCTGTTCCTCAACAACCTTACCTTGATCAATTGCATCTTGCACCGAAGCAACAACAAGCTCCGCCCCCAATTCCTTTATAAACCGATCACGATATTCCATAGTTTCAGGAAAGTTATGCCCTGTGTCTACATGCATGAGTGGAAAAGGCAATTTAGCTGGCCAAAAAGCTTTTTTTGCTAGGTATGCCATAACAATAGAATCCTTTCCTCCAGAGAATAGTAAAACTGGCTTTTCGAATTGGGCGGCCGTTTCTCTTAGTATATAAATCGCTTCAGATTCCAGCTGTTTTAAATGCGTGATCGTATAATCCATAGTGTTTAATAGCTTTAATGCTTCCTTTCTGTCATTGGCAATATTTTATTTAGTAGATTTTCGACACAAGTATCAATAGTGCTGTTTTCCGTATTGATGATCCAATCCGAGTCTTCACTTAGAGGCGATTCAAAATCGGAATCCTTTCCCGTAAACTGTTTAATGTCGCCGGATTTTGCTTTAGCATACAGTCCTTTTACATCTCTTTCCGAACAGGTTTTATATGAGGCTTCAATGTAAACTTTAGAAATATCTCCTGTGCCAATAATTGACTCAGCTAAAAGTCGATTCTCTATTTTAGGGCAAATAAAAGATGTGATGACAATGAATCCAGCTTCAACAAATAACTTAGCAACTTCAGCTATTCGCCTTATGTTTTCTTTTCTATCTACATCAGAAAAACCCAAATCTCCATTTAAAGCCGATCGTACATTATCACCATCCAATAACTTAACAAAGCGATTTCTTTCAACAAGCGACCGTTCTAATCGATCTGCTAAGGTACTTTTACCTGAACCCGATAAACCATACATCCAAAATACATGACCTTTTTGCCCTGTTTGTGCTTCCTTAGAATCCCTTCCAAGCATTCTTTTGAATTCAGTGTGGATATTCTCATTCATAACAATTAAATCGATAAAAAAGTTTATTTTATTAGTCAAGAACCCAAAATTAGCCGTCTATATGAAAGTGATTCAGTCTATTTGTTATTTTTTCGAACATTTTCCTATCATTTACTTCATTCGAGATAAGCATGGCT
>CEOK01194526.1_pt1 | contig 11422 bp, 11 predicted proteins | sample 427001 | NCBI WGS metagenome assembly CEOK01 (sample SAMEA2591108, study PRJEB7988) | marine metagenome | isolation source: saline water (ENVO:00002010), including | reverse complement strand
TGCAGCGGCGAATGCTGAAGTAGCTACTTTAGTGGGTGGAGCTTTTGTTCAAGGAGGACAGGCTTATACATCTTTAATTAATACTGCTGCAGTGGGTGTTATAGAATCACAAAGGGTACCTCAAAATGATGGAATAGCTCATATTTCTGCAGGATATAGAATTTTTGATAATGTAACACGTTCACATTGGGGAAGTGATCTTTCAATGGAATATTTTGCAACTGAAAAACTAACTTTTTGGGGAAATGCTTCTTGGTTAAGTCAAAATGAGTGGAACCCTGGTGAGGAAAATGATGACGATCTTCCTTTCCAAGATTTTCTTAACGCACCAAGATTCAAATTCCGTTTAGGGATGGATTACCTTGATAGAAATGGATTTCAATTTTCTCTAGCATTCCAACATGATGACGAGTTTAACTCCAACCAAGGATTTTATGCAGGAACTGTCCAAGAAAAAAACTTAGTGGATGCAAGTATTGGATACAGATTGTCTGATAATGTGAAGCTAGATCTTTCATCGACTAATTTATTCAATCAACAGTACAGAGCATTTCCAAATATGCCAGTTATTGGAAGAAGGTTAAATCTTAGATTAGTTTTTGACTTCTAAATTGAGTGTATAAATACCTTAAAAGGCAGCATTAATTGCTGCCTTTTTTTGTTAAAATTTTTGTCAAAAAAAAAAGATGTATCCCTCAAAATTACCAGTAACTCCCGTATATTTACCAAGCAAAAAAAGGAAATTATAATTAGTTTGTTATGGCTAAAAGTGTTGGCAAAGTATCTCAAATAATCGGTCCTGTGGTAGATGTTGAGTTTAGTGGAGAAAATAATTCTCTTCCTAAAATCTATGATGCGCTAGAGATAAAAAAAGAAGACGGTTCCAAACTTGTTTTGGAAGTACAATCGCATATTGGTGAAGAAACGGTGAGGACAATATCTATGGATTCAACAGATGGACTTAGCCGTGGAGCAGACGCAGTAGCACTAGAAAGCCCAATTCAAATGCCAATTGGAGAAGAAATTAATGGACGTCTTTTTAATGTTATTGGAGATGCCATTGATGGTATGCCTAACCTGCCAAAAGATAAAGAGAAAGGACTACCTATTCATAGAGCTGCTCCTGCTTTTGAAGAATTATCCACATCAACTGAAGTACTTTTTACAGGGATAAAAGTGATCGATCTTATCGAGCCTTATGCTAAAGGAGGTAAAATAGGACTATTTGGTGGTGCTGGAGTAGGGAAAACTGTTTTGATACAGGAATTGATTAATAATATTGCGAAAGGACATGGAGGTCTATCTGTTTTTGCAGGAGTAGGGGAGCGAACTAGAGAAGGAAACGATTTGCTTCGCGAAATGTTAGAATCAGGTATTATAAAATATGGTGATGATTTTACTAAATCAATGGAAGAAGGTGGCTGGGATTTAAACAAAGTAGACAAAAAAGCACTAAAAAATTCAAAAGCTACTTTTGTTTTTGGCCAAATGAATGAACCTCCAGGAGCTAGAGCTAGAGTAGCATTGTCAGGTCTTACGATAGCTGAATATTTCCGTGATGGAGCTGGGGATGGTCAAGGTAAGGATGTACTTTTCTTTGTTGACAACATATTTCGATTTACCCAAGCTGGTTCGGAGGTTTCAGCACTTTTGGGGCGAATGCCCTCTGCAGTTGGATACCAGCCTACACTAGCTACTGAAATGGGAGCAATGCAAGAGCGTATAACATCTACTAAAAAAGGTTCAATCACTTCAGTTCAAGCAGTTTACGTTCCTGCAGATGACCTTACTGATCCAGCACCAGCAACAACTTTTGCTCACCTTGACGCAACTACTGTGCTATCTAGAAAAATTTCTGAACTTGGAATATATCCAGCTGTAGACCCACTTGATTCTACTTCCAGAATTTTGACACCAGAAATTTTAGGAGATGAGCATTACTCTTGTGCTCAAAGGGTTAAGGAATTATTGCAACGTTATAAAGAGTTGCAAGACATTATAGCTATTTTAGGAATGGATGAGCTTTCTGAGGAAGACAAACTTGCTGTATCTAGAGCTAGACGAGTTCAGCGTTTTCTGTCTCAGCCCTTTCACGTGGCCGAACAATTTACAGGAATTCCAGGAGTTCTGGTTGATATTAAAGATACCATAAGAGGTTTTAATATGATAATGGAAGGAGAATTAGATCATATTCCTGAAGCAGCCTTTAATTTAAAAGGAACAATCGAAGAAGCAATTGAGGCTGGAGAAAAAATGATAGCTGAATCAAAAAAATAGTATGAATCTTTCTATTGTTTCTCCCGAAGCTTTGCTTTTTAACGGTGAAGTGGAAAGTGTTACTTTACCAGGAACATCTGGGTACTTTCAGATTTTAAATAACCACGCGCCTTTAGTCTCAACATTAGCAGCTGGAAAAGTCAAAATTGAAGGAAAAATTAATTTAGAGGAGATAAATATAGAAAAGTTTGAATATAAAGAGGGCTTCACTTATTTAGATATTATTTCAGGTGCGGTAGAAGTTTTAGACAATAAAGTCACAATTCTAACTGACTAAAATTTAAATTTTTCGTAAAGCATCAAAAATTTTTTCTAGTTCCCAGCCTCTATACGAAAGATAATTGAAAATCTTTCTTTTTTGGTCAGATTTAGTTAAATGTGATAATTCTGCTAACTTTTTTTCAAAAAGCTCATTAAATGTTTCTTTGTAAGCCGAGTCTGAAATCTCTTTCATTCCAATTTTTATATTGTATTCCGAAATTTCTCTTTTCTTTAGTTCTCGTAGGATTTTTAATTTCCCCCATTTTTTAATATTAAACTTTCCTCTAGTAAAACTTTCAGCAAAACGTGTTTCATTTAAATAATTATTTTGAATCAAATCAGTAACAATATTATCAATTACATCTTGAATCATACCCAATTCTTTTAATTTGATTATTACTTCTTGATGGCAGCGCTCTTGATAAGCACAATAATGCTGAATTTTTTTTTTAGCGTCAGAAACCGTAATGCACTTTTTAACTCCCATATACGAATATAAAAATTCTTTTTTTTGGTTTTGATCAAAAAAAAACCGCCTTTAATGGCGGTTCTTTTATTAATTCCGAAGTCTTTTTCGATTCTTATTTAAAAATCGAAACTCCAAATATCGATAAGCGTGGCGTGGAACAATTCTAATCCACTTTTTGTATTCAAAATACCATTTTAAGCGCAAAGATGGGTTTCCACTTAGAATGTATGCAGCTACAAAAGGATGAATATGTAAAAATATTTTTTCCTTAGCATTGCTTTTATTCTTAGTAATTTTACTAAGCTCTGTGTTGATTTTGTCAATTAGTACTATTGGAGCTTCAACTTCGCCACTAGTATTGGGACTCGGCTCCTTAGTTTTGATACTCATTTCAGGTCTTACGCGCTGTCGCGTAATTTGAATGAGACCAAATCTACTTGGCGGAAGAATTTTGTGTTTTGTTCTGTCCGCACTCATTTCGTTAATCAAATGATCAAATAACTTTTTACGGTTAGTGTTAGTGTTTAGATCTATAAAGTCAACTACAATTATTCCACCCATATCTCTGAGTTTTAATTGCCTTGCGATTTCAGATGCTGCAATTAAATTAACTTCCATTGCAGTCTCTTCTTGATTTTTAGAACGATTAGATCGGTTTCCACTATTAACATCAATCACATGCAGGGCTTCGGTGTGTTCTATAACCAAATATGCACCTTTTTGCATTGAAACTGTTTTACCGAAAGATGTCTTAATCTGTCGTTCGATACCAAATTTCTCAAATATTGGGAGATGATTTTCATATAGTTTTACAATTGATTTTTTGTCCGGGGCTATTGTTTCTAAATAGTCCGTTATTTCATTCTGTATTTCTGCATCATCCACATAAATACCAGTAAAACTATCATCAAAAATATCTCTAAGTATACTAGATGAACGATTGATCTCACTTAGTACCTTAGTTGGATATTTGTCAATTTGTTTCAATTTAGAAGACAAGTTTTTCCATCTGGTCAACAATTGTTGGATATCTGTATCTAAAGAAGCTACTTTTTGGCCCTCAGCAACTGTGCGTATAATTAAACCAAAACCCTTGGGTCTGATACTTTGTACAAGTTTTCTTAAACGGCTTTTTTCAGCTTTATCCTCTATTTTTTGAGAAATTGAGACACGATCTGAAAAAGGCATCAAAACCATGTAACGTCCGGCCAATGAAATTTCAGAACTTAATCTAGGACCTTTAGTTGAAATCGGTTCTTTTACAATTTGGACTAAAACAGTTTTTTTAGGAGATAAAATGTCTCCAATATTTCCGTCTTTATCTATATCACTTTCGTAACGAAATTGTTTTAAAAGATAATCTTTGTTTTTACCTGTGCTTACCTGTTTAATATATTTAACCAGCGAAGGGAGTTTGGGGCCTAGATCATGGTAATGTAAGAAGCCATCTTTTTCATGACCTACATTTACAAATGCGGCGTTTAACCCAGGGACAGATTTTCTAATTTTGCCAACAAAAATGTCGCCTACAGAAAATTTGTTGTCTTCAATCTCTTGGTTTAGCTCAATTAATTTTCCATCTTTGAGCAACGCAAAATCAACAGCAGAGGAATTTGAACGTATAATTAATTCTTTATTCACTCTGTCACGTTTTGTGTCATCACTCTTTTCAAAGCGGTGACTGATTAAACAATAATTTCAGGATTTACCTGCAGCAGCCGTCAGCTATTGAAGCTGCTTTTCAATGAACTTTTGTAAAAGTTTTAAGTGTTTTACCTAGCACTATTTTTTCTTGTGGCGATTCGCTCTAAGCCTTTTCTTTCTTTTATGAGTCGCTACTTTGTGTCTTTTTCTTTTTTTACCACTTGGCATATTTTGTTATTAGATTATTTTCCAACTATTTGGGGACAGCTACCTTAGATTTAATTCCCTGAACAAAAATTTTTGCGGGCTTGAATGCAGGGATATTGTGTGCTGGTATTTTTATAGCAACATTCCTGGAAATGTTACGACCTGTTTTTTCTGCACGAGTTTTTACAATGAAGCTACCAAACCCTCTCAAATAGACATTCTCTCCCTTTTCTAAGGAAACCTTTACTTCCTTCATGAATTTTTCAACAGTGGCTTGTACATCTCCTCTATCAATTCCAAGTTCGTTAGATATGTTTGATACAATGTCTGCTTTTGTCATAATTTTTAATTTGTCTCAAAATATTCAAGGCTTGCAAATATATTAATTTTTGAAATACAAAACTCTCTGTCCAAAGTTTTTATGTTATAATTGTTCATCGAAATAAACTTAAAAAGTAAAATTGAATTGGACTAGCATTTTATTGGAATGGTTTCAAAAAAATAAAAGAGATTTTATTTGGCGCAGAACTAAAGACCCATACAATATTTGGATATTAGAAATAATCCTTCAACAAACAAGGGCTGCACAAGGATTACCGTATTATAAAAAGTTTATTGATATTTTTCCAGATCTTCCCACACTAGCATTAGCGAGTCAAGATGAAGTTTTAAAATTATGGCAAGGGCTAGGATATTATTCAAGAGCTATAAATTTACATTCGACTGCAAAGTATATTTATTACGAATGTGACGGAAAATTCCCAACAACATTCAATGAAATTATAAATCTAAAAGGAATTGGAGATTACACCGCGAGTGCAATTGCTTCAATTTGTTATAATATTCCTGAAGCAGTAGTTGATGGGAATGTTTATCGTTTTTTATCCCGTTTTTTTGGTATTTCAATTCCGATTAATACAAACTCTGCTCATCGTCAATTTAAAAAGAAAGCAACAGAGTTAATGGATTATGATAATCCAGGTGAATTCAACCAAGCTATGATGGAATTTGGAGCTATACAATGTAAGCCAAAAAATCCTTTATGTTTAGAATGCCCATTTAAATATGATTGTGTAGCACATAAAAATCAAATAATTGATTTTTTACCAGTAAAAAAGAAGAATACAAAGTTGAAAATTAGGTATTTAAATTATTTTGTTATTCAAGATACAAAGCAAAAAATATTACTAGAAAAGAGGAAAGAAAAAGATATATGGAAAAATTTATTTCAATTTCCTTTAATAGAGTTGTCCAAGCCCCACACTAAAAAAGAGGAATTACTTTTTCAGATAAAATCAAAATATAATTTTAAAATTAAGTTTGAGAAACTTGAATTGTGGAATTCTGCACCTCTAATACATAAGCTTTCGCATCAAAAACTATATTTATATTTTTGGATTTTAAATTCAAACGGATGTTTACAAAATGGAATTAGTGTTAGTGATTTAAAAAATTTTGCCATGCCAGTTGTTATTCAAAATTTTATTGATAATTTTTATAATTGAGACATGATGTTTAAATTTACTAATAATCCATTTTGCTAAAAAGTAAATTATTATGAGTGGAAGTCTAAACAAAGTGATGCTTATTGGACACCTCGGTGATGACATAAAATTACATCACTTTAATGGTGGTGGATCAATCGGGAGATTTCCCCTTGCTACAAATGAGACTTACACGAATAAAAATACTGGCGAAAAAATTACAAATACTGAATGGCACAATATTGTGGTAAGAAATAAAGCTGCAGAAATATGTGAAAAATATTTAAGTAAAGGTGATAGGATCTACATTGAAGGAAGAATCAAGACACGTAAATGGCAAGCAGAAGATGGAAAGGATAGATATTCAACTGAAATAAATGTAAATGATTTTACTTTTTTAACCACAAAAAAGGACAGTTCAAAATTATCTCCATCTGATGTAGATCATAACTCAAATTTTGATTCTAAACCTAATGAGTCTGATGATTTACCATTTTAAAAGCTAAATATTGGATTACAACTCCCAATTATTTTTTTTTATAAGTTTAATTGAAAACCTACAAACATTTTGGTTGCAATTAATAGTTATTATTTTTCTACTAATATGCTCGGCATTAATTTCTGCCTCGGAAGTAGCTTTTTTTTCTCTTCAAATAAAATCCCTAGAGGAGAGTGATGGCGATCAAATAACCCCTGGCACTTTACGCGTAATATCTCTATTAAAAAACCCAAAACGTCTTTTAGCGACTATTTTGGTTGCTAATAATTTCATCAATATTGCAATCGTTCTTTTATTTACCATTTTAAGCAAAAGAATATTTATTGGAATAAATAATCCATTTTTACTCTTATTCATTGAAATAGGCATTATAACTACTTTAATTTTAATTTTTGGTGAGATACTACCTAAGGTTTATGCAAATCGAAATGCATACGCTTTTTCGCTACGAATGGCACCAATAATCCAATTTTTAGACCGTTTTATTTTATTTTGGATTACCTCTCCTATGAGTAGGACGACGGCTTTTCTTGAAAAGAAGCTTGGGGATAAAAAAAATAAGATTTCCGTGGACCAACTTTCTCAGGCACTTGAACTAACTGATGACCAAGAAACAACTTCTGACGAACAAAGAATGCTTGAAGGAATTGTAAATTTTGGGAATACTGACACTCGTGAAGTAATGTGTCCTAGAATTGATATTTTTGCCCTTTCATATCAAATGAGCTTACAGGAAATTATTCCTTTGATATTGAGTAAAGGGTTTTCTCGGATACCAGTTTACAGCGAAAAAAAAGATAACATTAAAGGAATTTTATATACCAAAGACTTACTTCCGCACTTAAATAAGTCAGACTATGAATGGCAAAAACTTTTAAAACCCCCTATATATGTCCCGGAAAATAAAAAATTAGATGATTTACTTAAAGAATTTCAGCAGAAAAAAAATCATTTGGCAATTGTAGTTGACGAATACGGTGGAACTTCGGGATTAATCACGCTTGAAGATATTATGGAAGAAATTATTGGAGATATAAGTGATGAGTTTGATGAAATAGATCTTAATTTTTCTAAAATTGACGAATCGACATATGTTTTTGATGCAAAAATAAGTTTAAAAGACTTTTTTAGAGTAATAAATATTGAAGATTCAGGTCTATTTGATAACATTAAAGGTGAGGCAGAAACCTTAGCAGGTCTTGTTCTGGAGATGACTAAAAAATTTCCAAGACGCGGTCAAAAAGTTGCATTTAAGGGCTATAAATTTGTAGTTGAAGAGATTGATCAGTTTCGCGTTAAGCAGATTAGGGTTTGTTTACCGTTAAAGGATAATTAAATAAAAATAAATGTTAATCAAAAAATTTTTCTTTTTTTGGGTTCTATTATTTTTGTTTAGTTGTAAATCGAACGAGCAGCCAAAGCCTAAAGCTTACTTAAGATTGGAATATGATAAACCAAATTACAAGCTAATCGAAGAACTTCCTAATTTTTCATTTGAATATAACCCTCTAGCACAGTTTAAAATTAGCAAAAGTAAATCTCCACAATTGATATATTCTGATATGAAAGCGACATTATATATGAATTATAATTCCGTTGAAGAAAATATTGATTCTCTTTTAAACGATGCATACCAACTGCCGTTTAAACATATTTCAAAAGCAGAGTCAATACCTGAAAAAATATTTATAAATAATGATAAAAAAGTTTACGGAACACTTTTTTCAGTAGTGGGTGACGCTGCATCTCAATTTCAATTTTTTTTAACTGATAGTGCAAATCATTTTTTAGTGGGATCAGTCTATTTTTATGCTAGACCAAATTACGATTCTTTATTTCCAGCTATAAAATTCTTAGAAAAAGATTTAGTTCATCTTATAGAAACCTTCGAGTGGAATTAACAGAATTACTTATACTCAGTCTGGATTTGAAATAGATTTAATTACATCAAAAAAAAGATGCATTTTTGCATCGCTATGAATATATCAATTAAAAAATGGTTGTACCTAATTATACTTTCATTTATTTGGGGGAGTTCTTATATTTTAATTAAAAAAGGGCTTATAGGTCTTAACCCACTACAATTAGGATCTTTAAGAATAATTATTACAACACTAATCTTATTTATTTTTGGGTGGAGTAAATTGAGTAAAATACCGAAAGACTCTTGGAAATGGATTGCTTTGACCGGTTATTTCGGAACCTTTTTCCCCACATTTTTATTTGCATATGCTGAGACAGCTATTGATTCTTCAGTTGCAGCTGTTCTCAATGGAATGACACCTTTATTTACTCTTTTGATAGGAATTACTTTTTTTAGAAGTGAATTAAAATTGAAAAAATTGTTTGGTATTTTGATTGGTTTTGGAGGGACATTAGTATTGGTTTCTAACGAATTCACAATCAATAATGGACCAAAAAGTTGGTATTCTTTTTTAGTTGTTTTAGCAGCCTTTTGTTATGCAATAAATGTAAACCTAATAAAATATAAATTGGAAGGCATATCTGCGCTTGCCATAGCTCTCGGTAATTTTATAGCTATTTTATTTCCAGCTATATTAGTATTAATTTTTTCGAATTTCCCTTCGCAAGAAGTCTTTACAGGGAAAGAGGTGTCAATTTCAATAGGGTATGTTTTTATTCTAGCTTTTTTGGGGACTGCTCTGGCAAAAGTCATGTTTAACGATTTAGTTGCAATTTCATCTCCTGTTTTCTCAATTTCTATTACTTATTTACTACCAATAGTTGCTATTTTATGGGGTGTGTTAGACAACGAAATATTTACTTTTATTCAATGGATTGGATGTGCTTTCATACTTTTGGGAGTATATTTAGTTACAGAAAATAAAAGGTTCAAGAATAAAAAACACCATAAATGATTATTTAATACATTTATAAAAAAATCACATGAAATTTTTATTTAGTCTTATTTTCACCTTGTTCATTTCACTTTCTCTAGCTCAAAAAAAATATGATATTATTTTGAAATCCATTGAAAATAGTGGCTCAAAATATGAAAATGTAGCAAATCAAATATGGTCTTTCGCAGAAGTAGGTTATCAGGAAGAAAAAAGTAGCTCTCTGCTCCAAAAAATACTGTCTAATGAAGATTTTTCAATAGAAACGGAAGTAGCAAATATTCCTACAGCATTTGTGGCCTCATACGGCTCGGGCAGTCCAGTCATAGCGATTTTAGGTGAATATGATGCACTACCAGGTATTTCACAACAAGCAGTTCCTTATAAACTAAGTGCAAATGGCAAGGCAGGACATGCTTGTGGCCACCATCTTTTCGGCACAGCTTCTGCCGCAGCCGCAATAGCAATTAAGAATTATATTAAAAATCAGAAAATATCGGGGACTATAAAATACTATGGTTGTCCTGCCGAAGAAGGGGGATCTGGTAAAGTTTATATGGTAAGAGAGGGTCTGTTTGATGATGTAGATGTTGCTCTTCACTGGCATGCCGCAGACGAAAATTCAGCTAGCGCAGGAAAAGCTCTAGCTAATAAAACGGCAAAATTTAGATTTTATGGGATTTCTTCTCATGCTTCTGGGTCACCTCAAAAGGGACGTTCAGCTTTAGATGGTGTCGAAGCAATGAATCATATGGTTAATATGTTAAGAGAACATACAACTGAAAGCACAAGAATTCATTATGTCATAACTAAGGGAGGCAATGCACCAAATGTTGTACCAGATTTTGCTGAAGTATACTATTACGCGAGACATGAAAAAAGAGATGAAGTTCGAAATATATTTAATAGAATTGTTACTGCAGCCGAAGGTGCAGCAATCGGAACGGAAACAAGAATGGATTATGAGATAATTAGTGGAGTTCATGAGCTTTTACACATAGAAAGTTTGCAAAGAAGAATGCATGAAAATTTGGAAAAAATTGGTGGTTATTTTTATGATGAAAAAGAAAAGGCATTTGCAGATGAAATTTCTAAAACATTAGGATTAAAATTAAACACAAAATATGTTGAAGGTGTTATACCTTATGACCCAGAAGGGAAAGCTGGGGGGTCTACTGATGTTGGAGATGTTAGTTTTGCTGTCCCAACTGTTGGTTTAAGAGCGGCAACTTGGGTACCAGGAACTTCTGCACATAGCTGGCAAGCAGTCGCAGCAGGAGGTACAAGCATCGGGACAAAAGGGATGATGGTTGCAGCAAAGACACTAGCTTTAACCGGTATGCAGTTGATTGATGATCCTAAAGCAATTTCGCTAGCCAAAAAAGAGTTTTTAAATCAGAGAGGGCCTGATTTTAAATATCAACCACTATTAGGTGATAGAGAACCTGCTCTAGATTACAGGAATTGAATTTTAGTTATGAAAAAAATTATTTTTAAAGCTCTATTTCTTTTTTGTTCAATTTCATTTTCTCAAGTCTATAACTTTAATTCCGTTAGTAACGGAAAAAGCATCACTCATAAAATAATGTTAGATGAAAATTATTTTGTTGAAACTCAATACCTTACGAAAACATCAGAATTCATATTAACCAGAGGTGGATACTACAATAAAACCGAGACAAATATTATTAAAGTTAATTTAGAATTTAACTCAAATTTTTTT
>CEOK01192279.1_pt1 | contig 11422 bp, 7 predicted proteins | sample 427001 | NCBI WGS metagenome assembly CEOK01 (sample SAMEA2591108, study PRJEB7988) | marine metagenome | isolation source: saline water (ENVO:00002010), including | reverse complement strand
ACCCCATTGTTTTTTAATTAATTGTATTAGATATTTTTTTAAAAATATATCATCAAATATATCTGTAAATGTAGATGGGTCTAATTTTCTATAACATTCGATAATAATAAAGTCACCAGCATCAATATCATTTGACCAGTCCATGTCTATATACAATCTATTCTTATGTTGATTAAATCTAATTGGTCTTTCACCTACAAGTATATGATCTAACATATCTAAATGTCGTAATGTCATATCGTAGTGTATAATTGATGTAGATGAAAAATCGTATAAGTCATTTAGTCTTAGTTGATATCTAACATCAAAAAGGTCTAAGTTTGCTCTATCTGTGAAATCAAATATTCTTGTAACAGAAACAACACTAGATGGCATTGGTATATAATTTTTACCTTCTTTGAAAACTGCTGTGACCGTACTATCTGCTGTATCTGTGACAGTAGAAAGTGTTTCGTTAGTTTTTGCCCTAGTGATATCGTCTGCTGAAACTTGATATTTGAGATACATTCTCTCAACACCATCGTAGTGATACTGGGCAAAATATTGTAATGCCTCATCAATACGATCCTCTACTTGATCGTCCTCTACGTTGATTTCGATTACAGGTTTACCTAATGCTCTTAGACAATATTGTTTAAGGGTCTCTCTAGTCGTAATTGGGTTATTTTGTGCCATGTTATAGTCCTTATGAGACTATTTATAAGAAAAAACAACCTAATATCTTACAACTACTCTATCGCCAGATACTGGTGCCGCGTCTAATGTGATTGTGCTACCAGAATATGTAAAGTCTTCAGTAGGTTCTTGTACAACCCCGTTGATTGTTACTAAGAATTGGTCAACATCATACCCTGCCGCAACTGAAATTGTTGTTGTACTACCATTACCATCTAACACTGCCTTATTAGCACCAGATGATAATTTAAACGTTTCGTTAGGTAACGTGATCGTTCTATCCGCAGTTGGGTCTGTTACAGTAAGAGTTGTTTCAAAACTGTTTGCTGTGCTACCTTCAAATACAATGTTTCCGCCTAGATTAATGCCAGCGTTGAAAGTTGTTTCACCAGCGGCACTACCGTCAATTGTTACGAAAGTTGTATCTGAACTGCCATCAGTACCTTTTATGATAATGTCTGTATCATTACCTTGAGCATCTATTGTAATATTACCAGAAGTAGTTGTTAAGTTGATTGCCGCATCACCCGCTGTTAGGTCATCTGCCGCACTTGATACAGTATCGAAAGATAAAGCACCACTACCATCTGTTTTTAAGAACTGCCCAGAAGAACCATCTGCCGCAGGTAGTGTCAATACGAAACTACTTGATACAGTTGCTGGTGCCTCTAATGCTACAAACTGTCCGCCTGACGCATCTTGGAATCTTGCTTCAGCACGTGCCAATAATTCTATAGATGTACCAATATTAGGACTTGTTAAAGTTTTATTTGTTAATGTTTCTGCTAAAGATGTAGTGGCAAGAGTTGATGCCGCATTTGGTAATGTGATTACATGGTTACCAGAAAAATCTGCGTGAGCAGGTGCCTGTACAGCAACATAGTGAGCATTTGAACTTTCACAATATAATCTCAACTGTGATTGAGTACCATCATTCTTAATTGATATTAAACCAGTTGAGAAATCAATTCTGTCATTACCACCAATTTTAAAATTAATTGTATCGTCTGTGTCAGCAGTAATACTTGTATCAGCGTCAGCGTCTAATATTAACTCACTGCCGTTCATGTCTATATTACCATTAACTTCTATAGAAGAACCTGATAGTACATCAAGTTTGTTTGCTGTAAATGTAAAATCGTCAGCACCAGAAATCTTAATATCTATTTGATCGTCTGTATCCGCTGTGATTGATGTATCTGCGTCAGCATCTAAAATCAACTCAGTGCCATTCATGTCAATAGACTTGTTATTTAAAGCAAGTGTACCACTGTCATTTGGTAAATTGATTGTTCTATCTGCTGTTGGATCAACAACGTTTAATGTTGTTTCAAAACTGTCAGCACTTGAACCTTCAAAGATTATGCCACCAGTTAACTCAACGTTTGAGAATGCCGCACTACCACCGCCTGTTACGTCTGTTAAGAACGCAACTGTACCAGATCCATTCTGGAATGTGATAGTTCTATCTGCTGTTGGATCTGTTACTGCTAATACAGTTTCAAAACTGTCTGCTGTAGATCCTTCGAATATAATATTACCTGTAGTTGTAATTGTACCTGAATCAACAGTACCAGCAAAAGTTACGTTAGCACCATCAAATGTTGCCGCTGTAGTTGTGCCTGATTTAATTATTAAGTTACTTGAATTGTTTGTCAATGAAGCAAACTGTGAACCGCCATCTAATAATAGTACATCACCGCCATCAGCATCAATTTTAATATCGCCAGGTGCGTCTAATGTTACGTCAGTTGCACCGTTAAGTACAAAGTCTAATGCTGTAGTGCCGCCTGCTTTCAGCGTGATGTTGTCGCCATCAGCGTCTAATATGATATCAGTTGTTGCGTCTAATGTAATTGTTGAACCTGAATCAATTTCTGTAATTACAGGTGTTGTTAAAGTTTTATTTGTTAGAGTATCAGTTGTATCTCTACCAACTAACTGTGTAGTTGCGTTTGGTATTGTAACTGTTCTATCTGCGGTAGGATCTTCAACTGTTAAAGTTGTTTCGAAACTATCGTCAGTAGCACCTTCAAAAGTAAATGAGTTTGTTACTTCAACTGTACTTGAATCAATTGTAGTTGTAGTACCTGAAACTGTTAAGTTACCTGCGATTGTTACATTCGCACCAGACATTGTAATAGCAGTAGTAGGTGTAGAACCTGATTGTATTCTTAAATTACCACCGTTATTATTCAAAGCACCAAATGTTGTGCCACCATCTTTTAATGTAATGTCTGCCCCATCCGCGTCTAATACGATATCAGCACCAGCGTCTAATGTAATAGAACCAGAGTTGTCGATTTCTGCTATGACAGGTGTTGTTAATGTCTTGTTCGTTAATGTGTCTGTAGTATCTCTACCAACAAGTGTTGTTGTTGCGTCTTGTATAGTAACTGTTCTATCAGCGGTTGGATCAGCAACAGCAATTGTAGTTTCGAAACTGTCTGCTGTGTTACCTTCAAAAACAAGTGGACTCGCATTTGAGAAGATACCTTGAGTACCAGTAATAGTTGATGAAGAAGTGATCGCACCAGAGTTTATTGTGCCTGCGGCAGTTACGTTAGCACCACTAAAAGTTAATGCTGTAGTTGTGCCTGATTTAATAATTAAATTACCAGATGTATTTGTAGCACTACCAAAAGTTGTGCCTGCGTCTTTGAAGAATATATCCCCACCGTCCGCATCTAAAACTATGTCCGTAGTTGCGTCTAATGTGATAGTAGAACCACTATCTATTTCAGCAATTGTTGGAGTAGTTAATGTTTTATTTGTAAGTGTTTGTGCCGCAGTAGCAGAAACTAAAGCAAAACCACCAGCCGTAGATCCGTCATGTAATCTAAGCGTATCTAGTGTGGTATCTACACTAATTTCCCCTACAGCACCCGTAAATGAGTTATTTTGTGAGGTAGTACCCCTTCTAAATTGTAACGCTGTTGGCATTGTTCGTCTCTCCTATAATCAGTTTCTTATTCTATTTATAATGTTTTCTTATGCGACACTACCTAAATCTACTGATACAATTGAACCTCGTGGATCCATCTGATCGTAGATATCGCCTATAGCAATCGCAAAAGCATCTGTGACACTTGTAAATGGCGTTTCACTTTGTGCCATATCAAAATTACCATCAGCCGCTGGGTGTGTAGTAATTGTTGAGTTACCAAAGTTAACGTCTGTTATCGTTGCTACTGTGCCAGTTTTACTAGGCAAAGTTACAGTAATGTCACTTGTAGGGTTAGCAGGTGCCACAGTTGTTTCAAAACTGTCTGCTGTTGAACCCTCGAAAATTAAGTTAGTAGATATAGTACCATTAAATGCTACTGTATCTGTAGCGGCATCACCTAATGTGATTGTGCCACCGTTAAATGTAGTTGTACCAGTAACTGTTAAGTTACCAGCGGCAGTGATATTAGCACCGCTCATTGTTAAATTAGTTGTTGATGATGAACTAGACTTTATGACTAACTCGCCACCTGATTGAGTAAATCTACCAAATTCAGTGCCACCATCTTTTAATATTATATCACCACCATCAGCATCTAAATTAATGTCTGTAGTGGCATCAAGTGTAATTGTTGAACCACTATCTATTTCTGCTATGATAGGTGTTGTTAAAGTTTTATTCGTTAAAGTATCTGAAGTGTCTGTACCAACAAGTGTTGTAGTAGCATTTGGTAATGATACTGTTCTATCAGCGGTAGGGTCTGTTACTGTTAATGTGGTCTCAAAACTATCTGCTGTAGAACCTTCAAAGATAACATCACCAGTCGTGGTAGTATTACCTGTAATCGATGGTGTAGCAAGTGTACCACTGTTTATTGTTGGACTTGTTAATGTTTTATTTGTTAATGTTTCTGAACCAGTCAATGAAACAAAACTTTCAGATTGTAAAGCACTATTAAATTCTGCTAAACTACCTGTGATTGTGTTGTTTGCTAAATCTATTGATTTGTTTGTTAAAGTGTCAGTTGTTGCTTTACCAACTAAAGTGTCTGAAGCACTTGATGGTAAAGTTAAAGTGATATCACTACTAGGGTTACCTGGTGTTAATGTAGTTTCGAAACTATCACCAGTAGATCCCTCAAAGAGTAAACTACCTTGAATTGTAGCATTGAACGTAACTGTATCAGTTGCGGCATCACCAATTGTAATGTTACCATCACCCTCAGTTGTACCAGTTACTGTTAAGTTACCAGCAATTGTTGTATTCGCACCACTCATTGTGATGTTTGTAGTTGCTGAACTTCCTGACTTTATTCTTAACTCGCCACTATTATTTGTAAATCTACCAAACTCAGTACCGCCATCTTTTAAAATAATATCAGCACCGTCCGCGTCTAGTATAATATCTGCCGCACTATCTAATGTGATATCGCCAGAAGATGTTGAAAAACCATCACCAAATTCTATGGCACTACCTGCCCCATTTACTCTTAATACTTGACCAGCACTACCTAAAGATGATAACCCAGTGCCACCATGTACGTGTCCTACTGTTTCACCTGATTGAAATTCTGCTAATCCAGTAGCGTTACCACTACTGTCAAAGACCGTACGAATTGGAACTTTATCTGTCATGCTACTATTTATATCCTTTTAGTTTAAAATAAGAAGATAACCTCTTCTTGTGCGGTCAATGCTGAACCGTCTGATTTTGTAAATTGTCTAAACACATAGTTTAGATTACCTGATGCGGCAAAAGTAAAGTCAACATTCTTTGTAGTTAAGTTACCTTTTTTAAAAAACGGCACAACCCTTATTGCTTTACCTGTGCTTTCTTCTGCTCTTGCTATTGCTTTTGAACCAACTTTAGATCCTTCTGGTAATGTCGCACCAGTGGCAGATATGGCAATAGTACCAGTTGCGTCTGAACTAATTGTGGCACCACCCAGATCAATCGTACTCGCACTTACGAATAATGTTCGCCATCTTAAATCACTAGTACCAAGATCAAAAGTATCATTCGCACTTGGCACAATACTACTGTTTACTCTACCATTAAATGTAACAGTATCTGAAGTGGCATCACCTAAAGTAACATTACCAGTTGTCGCAAGTGTTGTAAATGAACCTGCTCCGCCACCACCAGTGATATCACTAGTCATAGCAACTGTACCAGATTTATTTGGGAACGTTATTGTTCTATCTGCTGTTGGGTCAGTAACAGTTAGAGTAGTTTCAAAACTATCTGCCGTACTACCTTCAAATACAACATTACCACCAACTGTTAAATTTGTAATACTTGGACTTGCGTCTAGGGCAATAGCGATATTATTATCACTTACAGTTGTTGTAATATTATTACCGCCTTCAAAGTTTAGTGTATCTGTCGCTAAAGCAACCGTATCATTACTACCACTATCTGCCCCTACAGTAAGTGAAGTTGTAATACTCGCTGTAGATATAGATGTTACAAGTCCCTTTGCGTTGGCAGTAATAACTGGTATTGCTGTTGAACTACCTGTGGCACTTGTATCTGAGTTTACTGTTGCTAGTGTGATTGCACCACTTGATGATACAGTGGCATCACCACTAAAGTCACCGTGTGTAAGTAAATTACCAGTTGAGTTAGGTAAAGTAATTGTTCTATCTGCGGTAGGGTCTGTTACTGCTAGAGTTGTTTCGAAACTATCCGCTGTGCTACCTTCAAACACAATAGTTGGACTATTGATTGTAGGACTATTAAGAGTTGGACTTGTAAGTGTTTTATTTGTAAGTGTTTCACTACCTGTTAATGAAACAAAACTATCACTTTGTAAAGCAGTATTAAATTCTGCCAAAGAACCTGTAAGTGTATTATTACCTAAGTCAATAGATTTATTTGTAAACGTATCAGTTGTTGCTTTGCCAACAAGTGTATCACTAGCACTTGACGGGAGCGTTAGTGTAATATCACTTGACGGATTGCCTGGTGTTAAGGTCGTTTCAAAACTATCGTCAGTAGAACCTTCGAAGACTAGAGAGCCTGTAATGGTACCAGATAATGCGATTGTGTCTGTAGCGGCGTTACCTAAAGTAATCGTTGAACCTTGAGTTGATGATGTACCAACAACTGTTAAGTTACCTTCAACTTGTACGTTAGCACCTGACATAGTAAGTGCCGCTGTAGCACTACTACCAGACTTGATGACTAACTCACCTGATGAGTTTGTAAATCTACCAAACTCAGTGCCATCATCTTTTAAAATTATATCTTGTTCACCTGCGTCTAATACGATATCAGTTGCCGCGTCTAATGTGATTGCGGCATTACTATCAATCTCAGCGATTACAGGTGTTGTTAAAGTTTTATTTGTAAGTGTATCAGTTGTATCTTGTCCTACTAAAGTTGTTGTTGCGTTTGGTAATGATACTGTTCTATCTGCTGTTGGGTCAACTGTTGTTAAAGTTGTTTCGAAACTGTCAGCAGTAGCACCTTCAAAAACTAAAGCATTTTGAACTTCGATAGTAGAACTATCAACTGTAGTTGTTGTACCTTGTACTGTAAGATTACCAGCAACTGTAACATTACCAGCGGCAGTTACGTTTGCGCCACTAAATGTTAATGCTGTAGTTGTACCAGACTTAATAATTAAATCACTACTTGAAGCAGTTAGTGAACCGTAAGTTGTGCCATCATCTTTTAAAAATACATCACCGCCACCTGCGTCTAATGTAATATCTTGTACAGCATCTAACTCAATACCACCTGTGCCAACTATCTCAGCAATAACTGGTGATGTAAGTTGTTTGTTTGTTAAAGTTTCAGAACCAGTAAGTGAAACAAAACTATCACCTTGTAAACCAGCATTAAACTCTGCCAATGTACCAGTAAATGTGCCTAAATCATCTAAGTCAATATGTAATGTATTAGCATTACTATTAATTGTTTTGTTAGTAAGTGTTTGTGTTGATGCTAAACCAACTAAAGTATCTGAAGCACTTGCTGGTAAAGTTAATGTAATGTCTGAACTTGGATTACCTGGTGTTAATGTTGTTTCGAAACTATCGTCAGTAGAACCTTCAAAAGTTAAACTACCTGTAATTGTGCCACCAAAAGCAATAGTATCTGTAGCGGCATCACCAAGTGTTAATGTGCCACCATTAAATGTTGTAGTGCCTGTTACTGTGAGATTACCATCTACAGTTGCGTTACCTTCCATAGTAACGTTAGCACCACTCATTGTGATTGCGGCAGTAGAACTACTACCAGACTTGATGACTAACTCACCAGAACTATTTGTAAATCTACCAAACTCAGTGCCAGCGTCTTTTAATATTATGTCGGCACCGTCAGCGTCTAAGTTTACATCGCCCGCACTATCTAAAGTTATAGATGACCCAGTGATTGTTGTAATTACTGGACTTGTTAAAGTTTTATTTGTAAGTGTTTCTGATCCTGTTAATGATACAAAACTATCACCTTGTAATGCTGTATTAAATTCTGCTAGTGTACCAGTAAGTGTATTACTATCTAAGTCTATTGTCTTATTTGAAAATGTGATTGTGCCTGATGTGTCTTGCGTATCAATATATGCTTTAAGACTTTCACCAGAGTGTATAGTTGTAGATGAAGCACTAGCAAGTGTATCACTATCAATTATGGCAGTTGATACAAAATTACCACCAGCACTTTGTATTTGTAAAAAAGAACCAGCAGTTGTTTGATTTACTGTAACGTCTGTAAGGTTGCCAAGAGAAGTTACGCTAGTTACAGAACCACCTGCGGCAGGTACTTCTACTGAGACCTGTTGAGGGCCAGCAGAATTGGTCGATGTGATCTTCGCTTTTTTCTTGCTTGAATTTGAAACTCGTCCCTTTAGTGCCATGCTACCCCTAGTATAACACTATTTATAAGAATTATCTAGTGGCGTTTGGACTCACTGTAACGATGCCTTGTATTACACGGGTAACTGAACTATCCTCAGTTTTAGTTAATTCAACATCATATACAAATCTACCCTCCTCTAATGCGGCAGTTTGTGTAGGTGTAAGTGATATAGTAATCTCTCCTGATGTTCTATCTGTGGCAAATGATACCGTAAATGTAGCACTAGCACTTGACGAACTGTAAGACTTTCTTATTTGAGAAGCACCTGTATGGCCTGTTAAATCAAATAAACTATCATCATCATTGAATACCGTGATGGTACTACTAAACGATGCGCCTTGATCTATGAGTAAATTTGCTATTGCGGCCATAAAGACTATTTATCGTCTTTTGGTGCTTCTTCTTCTTTTTTCTCTTGTACTTCTTTTGGTATAGTTGTTTCGTAGTATTTTAATAATACATCGATCTTTTCTATTTCAAGTTGATGTTTGAGTTTTGATTGTTGTAGTTGTTGATATTGTTCAGCATGTAACTTACCCTTAGGTGATAATGCGTCCATATCTATTGTTGGTGATTTAGTTTCTTCAGCCATACTGCCTCCATTCTATATTCAATATAGTTATATAGTAGTCTAAAAAATTAAGATTTATTTGGTTCCCAACCTAATGCTCTCCAAGCACCCATATCAACACTATCTGTTACTGCTTGTTCAAATACCATATTACCAACATTAATTTTTGAGGCGTCAGTTTTTACACTTGCCTCACCTGCTGAACGTGACGAATATGCTGTATCTGAATCGTCAGTTGAGTATGTTGAACCATCTGATCTTTTTATACATTCAGGTTCAATATAATTAGAACCACCTGCTAATTTTTTCATCTTCATTTCAACCCAGTTACCTACATCTTCAGTTAATTCTGCTTCAAAATAATACCATCTCACATTGGACTCTAATGCTAGTGTAACGTTTCTTACTGCTTTTACTGCCATTCTAATCTCCTATTATGTTGATGATACGATTTCTTCGATTAAAGCAATACCACTTGCGTTACCAGAAACATAATTATAAAAATTAGGATAATTGGCACCAACTGTAAATGTTATACCACAGGTTGAACTTGTGATATCTGCTATTCTTGTGATACTGCCTGAAAAATTTCTACTATCTGATCTCGCAACTGAACCAGTTACACTGGTCACACCTGTTGAACCGTTAATGAAAAATGCTGGATCGTCCCATTGAGGACTGTCTGAAGCAGTAAGAGAGCCTTCAGCGTTCATCATTATTCTCATAAAGTTATTTGTGCTTGCCCCTGTTAATGTAACAGTTCCTGACTTATCTACTGGGTTACCACCATAGTTAAAATTAAATGAACTGTGTTTCATTTGAATACTCGCACCCGCAGATATACCCGTTAAATTCGCACCAGATACTGCTGGTAAAGTCGAAGGGAATCTTGCGTCAGGTAGAATACCAGAACCAATATTTGCCGCGTTTGTTGTATCAGTTGTCGCACTTGCGGCCAAACCTGTTAGTTTGGAATCGTCAATAGCCGCTGAAGAATTAACATCAGCGTTTACAATTGTGCCGTCAGTAATTTGACTGGACTTAATTCTAGTTACCATCTTTTATCTCTCCTATAATAGTATTTATACAAGAAAACACTTGTACAAAAAAAATTTAATATCTTACAACTACTCTGTCACCAGAGATAGGTGCCGCATCTAATGTAATCGTGCTACCTGAATATGTAAAGTCTTCAGTAGGTTCCTGGTCTACCCCATTGATAGTTACAAAGAATTGATTTATATTGTAACCAGTACCCACAGTAATTGTTGTAGTAGATCCATCACCAGCAAGTGTTGCCTTGTTCGCATATGAATTTACTTTAAATGTCTCGTTAGGGAATGTAATAGTTCTATCAGCAGTTGGATCTACGACCGCAAAAGCAGTCTCAAAACTGTTTGCTGTGCTACCCTCAAAAGTCAATGAAGTTATTTCAGATATTGTACCACCATTGATTGTAGGTGCTGTTAAAGTTTTGTTTGTTAGTGTTTCTGCTAAAGTAGTAGTTGCCAAAGTTGCGGCAGCATTAGGTAATGTAATTACATGATTACCAGAAAAGTCAGCATGGGCAGGTGCTTGTACTGCCACATAATGAGCGTTTGAACTTTCGCAATATAAACGTAGTTGAGATTGTGATCCATCATTCTTAATTGATATTAAACCAGTTGAGAAATCAATTCTGTCATTACCACCAATTTTAAAATTAATTGTATCGTCTGTATCTGCTGTAATAGAAGTATCAGCGTCAGCATCTAAAATTAATTCTGTACCATTAATATCTAAAGTTCCATTTACTTCTAAAGTAGAACCTGATAATACATCAAATTTGTTTGCTGTAAATGTAAAATCGTCAGCACCAGCAATTTTGATATCAATCTGATCGTCCGTGTCTGCTGTAATACTTGTGTCAGCATCAGCATCTAAAATCAACTCAGTGCCATTCATGTCAATAGAAGCGTTTTGTAATGCGACAGTGCCAGTAGCATTTGGTAATGTAATTGTTCTATCTGCTGTTGGGTCTGTGACAGCAATCGTAGTTTCGAAACTATCTGCTGTTGAACCTTCAAATATAAGTGTTGGTGATGTAATAGTAGGTGATGAAAATAAATTACCTACTGTTAATGCTTTTAATTGTCCAGCGTCAGCATCAACTATTACAAATTCGTCTGCTGTTGCTGGTGCCGCACCTAAATTAGTTTGTGATGTAATTGTACTAGCAGAAAATCCAGCAACCTCTGCCTCTAGTTCGTTCATCGCCGCAACTAAGTTACTCGCACTAATCGAAGAACTTAATTGTGAGATGTCACCAAAGTCTGTTGCTGATAGAGTGTTAAATGTAGTTCTTAACTGTTCTATCGTTGCGT
>CEOK01040651.1_pt1 | contig 11448 bp, 12 predicted proteins | sample 427001 | NCBI WGS metagenome assembly CEOK01 (sample SAMEA2591108, study PRJEB7988) | marine metagenome | isolation source: saline water (ENVO:00002010), including | reverse complement strand
ATCTTCTATAATTGTCTTTGATATTTATTTAATCGCATTTTGTGCTTTCATTTTTGGTTTTGGAACAGCTAACTTTCTTGGTATAGTTTTACGTGAAGGCGTTAAAGCTAGCCAAGAAACCCTTAGTGTTTCTGTTTCAAATTTAATGACAATTGGTTTCTCAGGATTTATATTTGGACCTGCACTTATTGGTTTATCAGCTGAAAAATTTGGACTAACCTTTAATATGTATATGTTATGTTTAATATGGTTTTTGAATGCTACCTTATTCATTTACGTAAAAAATAAATTGCAAACAGTTATATAAATGATATGAAACTAAAGAATACTAAATTGGTACTATTTAATAATGACCTCTAATAAAACTGTTTATTATTTTGGATACGGGGCGAACATGTCCAAGGAATACCTTGAAAATAGAAGAAGGGTTTTCCCTTCTGAAATTCATACTGGTGTTCTTAAAGATTATAAACTCATTATGAACATGGAAGGCCCAAATTTTATTGAACCAAGTTTCGCAAATATTATTAAAAAACCTAATGAAAGCCTGGAGGGTGTTTTAAGCAAGATCACGCAAAATGAACTAAACCAGATAATTAATTCAGAAGGTGCAAACTATGAAGTCGAAGATATAACTGTATTCACTGGAAATAAAAAAATTAAAGCAAAAACTTTAATCTATAAATCTAATAATCTGCTTAGCATACCACCATCAAGAAGATATTTGAAAATTCTCATAAATGCTGCAATTAAAAATCAATTAAGTGAAAGCTATATTCAAAAACTTAAAAGGCACCCATCTGTGTATTATCCAATACTATCAGAAATATATGCTGTAAGAATATTTTTCTGGGTCAGAAAGCGCTCAAAAAATATAAATTCAAACTAATGTGTCCAAGTTTCTTTTCTATTAAATGAAAAGTTGTCAGCATATGCTTTAGGTTTTATTTTTCTTTCTTTTGGTTCAGTTAGAATAAATTTAATGGAGTTTTTTTCAGCATATTTGATGGCATCTTCTTTGCTTTTAAATTTTAATTTTACTTGTTTTTGGGTGTCTTTACCTGAACGCCAACCCATAAGGCGATCCCTTGTAGTAGCTGAACTTTGAAAAAATTCTAAAATCCAATTATCAGTCTTATTGCGACCAGATTGCATGGCAGTTTTTGCAGGTTTATATATTCGAGCTGTCATTTTAATCCATTCCTAAATTCATTTATACTATGAGATGCTGAAGATACAAGTAATCTAGTATCTGAATTTAATGTAACAAGATCAAACCCCCATTTAATTGCTTGGATTGCATACGAAGTCTTAACACAATGAAGGCATGCTTTTTTCTCTGCTTTTTTTGCTGCTCCGAGAATAGTTTTAATTCTATCAATCATTTCTTCCTCTTCTCTGTCCATTCCAGGAGGCAATCTTCCTTCAGTTGTTCCTAGTGTTAGATCAGCTGGACCAATATACACTGCAGCCAACCCATCGGTGCTTATTATTTCCTCTAAGTTTTTCATTGCTTCTGCTGTTTCTATCATGGCAATACATAAAACATTTTCATTAGCTGTCTTATAATAATCAGATCCTTGTACAATATTTTGTCTTGTAGGCCCAAAGCTTCGATTGCCAAGTGGAGGATATCTCATATACGAAACAAACTCCTCTGCTTCTTTTTTATTATTAATCATAGGACTTATAACACCTTGAGCACCAGCATCTAAGGCCTTCATAATATAGCCAGGGTCTAACCATGGCACTCTAACAATAGGTGTTACATTTGAACCTGAAATACCTTGGAGCATTCCAATTAAATCAGAATAATCTATTAGACCGTGCTGCATATCAATTGTTAGTGCATCGTAATTTTGGCGAGACATAATTTCAGCAATAAATGAGTTGTTTATGGATAACCAGCCGTTTAGAGCATACTCTCCATTATCCCAAATTTTCTTAAGTCTATTCAAAGTCATACCCATTCCTATTTAATATAAAATTCATGTTATAAGTGATTTTAAATCAAAATTTTGATCTTCAATTTGGTTTTTATTTACAGATATCTTATTTTCAAAAATTCTTTTTGCAAAAGAAAAGTTTTGAACATCATTTATTGCTTCAACACAGACTAGTTTTTGATTATTAAAGGACCACCAAGATTTTGAACCTTCCCTTTTTCCTTTCCTGAATATTGTTTCAGAATTTGGCCTATACAAGCCTACTGACTGAAATTTAACATCAAATTGATCCGACCAAAACCAGGGCTCCTCATATTTTATTTTTGATTGACCTAAAATGTATGAAGAAACTCTTGAAGCACTAAATTGTGCGTGGTGTATAGACTCAATAACTATCCCATATTCGGATTTATTAAGTGCACAATCACCAATTGCAAAAATATTTTTTAAACTAGTTTCATAGTTTTCATTTACAATTATACCTCTATCATATGAGACGCCAATATTTTTAGCCAACTCAATTTCTGGAGTTACACCTATTCCTACTAGTAATAAATCTGTATTAAATTTATTTTTATTTGTATTTATTTGAAAAGCACTTCCTAGCGGTTTAATTTTTTCTAATCTCTCATTACAAAAGATTTTGACACCATTTTCTTCATGAAGAGATGTAAAAAAATTAGACAATTCCTTAGAAGCTACTCTTTGAAGAATTCTCTCAGACATTTCGATTATATTTACTTCGAAATCAGCTTTTCTTAAACTTGATGCCAATTCGAGACCAATATAACCACCGCCAATTATAGTAGTATGTTTTTTATCCAGTAAATTATCTTTTATTTTTTTTATGTCATTGAAATCTCTTAAGATGTTTTGACTTTCAATTGGGATTAATTCAATTGGTAATTTATTTGCTTTTGCACCTGATGCAATTACAAGATAATCATAATTTATTTCTACTTTATTATAGAGCCTTACGAAATTTTCATGCGGAAAGACTTCTAAGCTTTTAATATTTAAAAGTATTTCAATTAAATTATCTTTAAACCAACTTTGGTTTCTTAGTTTTATATTTTCTTCATCAAAAGTGCTTTCTAAGAATTTTTTTGACAAAGGCGGTTTTTCGGTAGGAATATTTTTTTGCTTTTCAATTATAGTTATTTTATTCTTATAGCCTCCTCTTCTTAAGTTTTCTGCCAAAGAAATACCAGCATGACTTCCACCAATAATTATAATGCTCACAAATGAATTCCTAGTTTTATTGAATAATCTTATTTAACAACTATCTAAAATTAATACAAATTGAATATAAAAAAATTAAGGCCTCAATTTATGAGGCCTTAGGTTATTGGGAGGAAAAAAACTTATGCATTTTTAAAAACGTCAATTTTTAAAAATGTTTAATTTTTTAAAATCGTTGGAGTATATATATGATTGATATATTAAAAAATTTAGTACTAGCTAGTTTGTTTATATTAGCTACTTCATTTAACAGTTTTAGCGCAGGTTCTTATAGTAATAGCTCTGAGGCAAATTCATCTTCGAGCTCTTCTTCCAGTTCAAGCTCTTCGTCAAGTTACAGTTCTTCCAATTATGGTTCAGGGTCTAATGATAGTGGCACAAGTTCTGTTCCTCTAACACCAGAACAAAAAGATATAATGTTGATTACTGTTTCTTTAGGTAAAGAAGACTTTGAAAATAGCTATAAGTTAGCAAAAAATGCTACTTTAACATATCCGGATAACCCTGATGCTTGGAACTATTTAGGCTTTTCTTCAAGAAAACTTGGTAAATATGATGAAAGTGAAGATGCTTACAAAACTGCTCTTTCAATAGATCCAAAGCACGTAGGCGCAATGGAATACTATGGAGAACTTCATTTAACGCTGAATAAGCCAGAAAAAGCGAAATTGTTACTATCCGAGTTAAAAAAATTATGTACTTTTAACTGTAAAGAAATGAAACAGTTGGAAAAAGCTATACAAAATTACGAGAGTAATTAGAGATTGTAATAATTAAAATAAAAAAAATAAAATCTAGTAAATTTTCATTTACTAGATTTTTTTTTTAATACAAATTTGTTTCTATGGTTGAAACAAAAAATTATGCTGTCGCTATTGGTGGATCAAATGTTGATATATTGACTACACCCAAATGCAAAATAATACCAAAAGACTCAAACAATTCGGAAATTTCTATTTCTCCAGGTGGAGTTGTCAGGAATATAGCTGAAAACCTATCTTTACTTAAAAATAAATGCCATCTCATTTCGGTATTCGGAAAAGATGAGCTTGGTAATTTTCTTAAATCAAAGACAATATCATCAGGAGTTAGTCTAAAACATAGTTTAACAGTAAGTTCTGAAAAAACTTCATCTTATTTATCAGTAAATGATTTGAAAGGTGAAATGAATATAGCCTTTAACGATACAAAAATTTTAAAAAATCTAACACCTAATTTTTTATCAAAAAAATATTCAATAATTTCAAATTCTTCCGCAATAATATTAGATGCAAATTTACAAGATGAGACGCTCGAATATGTATTTAAAGAATTCAAAGATAATTATATTTTTGCTGATCCAGTTTCACTATCAAAATCAAAAAAGTTAAAAAAATATATAAAATCTATTAATGTTTTAAAACCCAATTTGGAAGAAGCTATATTACTCTATAACCTGAAAACAAAAAATAAATATTTTAATAATGAATTATCAAATGAACTAAATAAAAAAAATACAGGAAAACTTTTGATAAGCTTAGGACATAGAGGAGTTATTTCTTTATATAATAAAGAAATAAAAAAATATAAAACAAATAAATTAAGTGTTAAAAATGCAAATGGAGCTGGAGATGCTTTAATGGCTGGTCTAGTTCATGGTCAATTAAAAGATTGGAGTTGGGACTATACTGTAAAATTTGCAATTTCAATGGCAAGTATTGCAACTCAATCAACTGAAACAGTTAATCCTAATACGAACCAAAAAAATGTAACGAACTTTTTAAAAGAAAACTTTGAGAATGAATAAATTAAATTTCAAATTTGGTAATGAAGTAAAAAGGGCTAAAAAAAATAACTTACCAATTGTTGCTTTGGAAACGACAATAGTTTCTCACGGCATGCCCTATCCGCAAAATATAGAAACTGCATTAAATGCAGAGAAAATGATTATAAAGGAGGGAGCAACACCAGCCACAATTGGAATTGTCAACGGTATAATTACAGTTGGGATGTCAGAAGAAGAAATTCATTATTTTGGTAAAGAAAAAAATATAATAAAAGTTAGCAGGCGAGATATCCCAATTGTTGTTGCTGAAAAGAAAAATGGCGCCACAACAGTTGCAGGCACAATGATAATTTCTGACTTAGCTGATATTAAAGTTATGGCCACAGGCGGGATAGGTGGTGTTCACAGAGACGCTAATGATACCTTCGATATTTCAGCAGACCTGCAGGAACTAGGAAATTCCAAACTTGCAGTTATATGCTCAGGACCAAAATCAATTTTGGATATTAGTTTGACATTAGAGTACTTAGAAACAATGGGTGTTCCAGTAATTGGGTATAAAACAAATTTTTTGCCAAATTTTTATTCAAGTGAAAGTGAGTTTCAAGTTGACTACAGATTTGATCAAGCATCAGAAATTGCAAATATTATTAAAAATAAAGATGAACTATCTTTAAAAGGAAGTATTTTAATTTGTAACCCAGTTCCGAAAAAGTATTCAATACCAAATAAAATTATTGAGAAAGCAATAAACTCTTCAATGCTTAAAGCAAGACAAAATAAAATCCATGGAAAAAAATTGACTCCATTTTTACTTGAAAAAGTATCTTCAATCACTAAAGGCAAAACATTAGAAACTAATATTCAATTGATGCTAAATAATGCTAAATTAGCTTCAAGAATTGCTTATGCATTAAATAAATAGAATAAGGAAAAATTCATGAAAAAAGTAATAATTATTACTGGTGCAGGAGCCGGAATTGGTAAAGCTTGCGCTGAGTATTTTCTTAAAAAAAATTATAATGTTGCTCTATTAGGTAGGAATAGAAACAAATTAATAATTGATAGTAAAAATGATGATTCTATGAGCATTGTATGCGATATAAGCCAATATTCTGATGTCAAAAATGCTTTCCAGAAGATTAATAAAAAATGGGGTAGAATTGATACTTTATTTAATAATGCTGGTATAGGAAAGCCTTCTAATACAATTGATTTGATTTCACCTGATGATTGGTTAGACGTTGTCAATACAAACCTAAATGGTAATTTTTACTGTGCTAAAGAAGCTTTTTTTTATATGAAAAATCAAAAACCACAGGGTGGCAGAATAATTAATAATGGCTCTATTTCAGCTCATGTTCCAAGACCCGGATCTGCTCCTTACACATCTACAAAGCACGCAATAACTGGGTTGACAAGGTCAATCTCATTAGATGGAAGGAAGTTTAACATTGCATGCAGTCAAATTGATATTGGCAATGCTGGTACAGAAATGACAAAAAGGATGTCAGAAGGCATTATTCAAGCAAGTGGTGAAGTAACAAAAGAACCTATAATGGATGTAAACCATGTAGCAAAAGCTGTTTATGATATTGCTGAGTTGCCTTTAAATACCAACATTCAATTTATGACAATTATGGCCTCTTCAATGCCTTACATAGGACGAGGATAATCTTTTAATGAACACAAATGCTCTTCAAGGCATTTTATGGATGTTATTAACAACATTACTTTTTGTGATGGTAACTGCTGTTGTAAGATATATTGGAGACGCTATTCCTGCATCGCAAGCAGCTTTTATTAGATATGTAATTGGTACTATAATTCTCTTACCTTTCATTATCCCATTAATTAAAAAATCTATAACAACAAAAGACTTGATTATATCTATATTCAGAGGTTTAGCTCATGGATTTGGCGTAATTCTCTGGTTTTATGCTATGTCAAGGATCCCTATAGCAGAAATTACTGCTATTAGTTACACAGGTCCAATTTATATAAGTATTGGCGCAGCAATATTTTTTGGTGAAAAACTAGCTCTAAGAAGAATATTAGCTATTGTAATTGCTTTTATAGGGACACTAATTATATTACGACCCGGTTTCCAAGAAATATCACTTGGTCAATTAGCTCAAGTTATTTCTGCTCCACTATTTGCTATTTCATACCTTTTATCAAAGGAATTAACAAAAAATCATAATTCTCTAGTTATTGTTTGCATGCTTAGTGTATTTGTTACACTTACTCTTGCGCCTCCTGCTTTATCTGTTTGGGTTCAGCCTTCAATAAAAGAAATCATTTGCCTTGGTTTTGTTGCAATACTAGCAACCTTAGGACACATAACATTAACACAGGCAATTAGATCTGCACCCATTATAATCATCCAGCCAATAAGTTTCCTTCAATTGGTTTGGGCAGCATTAATCGGATATTTTATTTTTTCTGAGTTGGTTGATATTTTTGTTATAATTGGAGGCCTAGTAATAATTATTTCCGTAACATATATTTCATACCGAGAAATGACATTAGAGACCAAAAATAAGACCACTCATAATAATCTAACTAAAATTTAAGAACGTGATTTGTATTGTTTGCAAAAATCAAGAGGCTGTAGATTTTAAAAATATAAAACAAAAAAGATATTGGAAATGCAGTTGCTGTGAAGCTATTTTTTTAGATAAAGAGTTTTATCTCAGTTATAATAACGAATACAAGCACTACTTAACTCATAATAATGATGTAAATGATCCAAGGTACAAACAATTCTTATCAAATTTAATGCTTCCATTAATAGAAAGAATAAAGCTTAATTCTATAGGATTGGATTACGGTTGCGGGCCTGGTCCTGCACTTTCACTAATGCTTCGAGAAAAGGGCTACCAAATGTTTAACTATGACCCTTTTTTCCACTCTAAAAAGAGAAATCTATTAAAAAAATATGATTTTATATGTTGCACAGAAACTGTAGAGCATTTTCACAATCCATTTGGTGAATTTACAAAATTTAATGAATTACTCTATGATGGTGGTATAATAGGGATTATGACAAATTTTCATTCTGAACAAGATATTTTTGAAAATTGGTATTACATAAAAGACCCAACTCATGTTGTTTTTTATAATAAAAAAACATTTAAAATTATTGCAAAAATCTTTGATTGGGATAGTGAGTTTTTAGGCAATAATTTAGTATTTTTAAAAAAAAATTAAAATAAAGTCTTGAATTATTAAATACAAATAATGATATATAATTAGCGATGCCAATAATGGGTCGTAAAATTAAAACGATATAATGTTGCTTTTTTAAGGACATTATTAAGTTCTTGCTAATTATAGGAGAATACTATGACTTTTTTAACAACACCACTAATGCGTTCTTTTGTAGGATTTGACAGTTTATTTGACGAATTTGAAAGAATGTCAGAATACACAGATAATAAATATCCCGCATATAATATTATAAAATCAGGCGATGAGGAATACAAAATAGAAATCGCTGTAGCTGGTTTTAATGAAAACGATATTTCAATAGAAGTAAAAAAAGGATTAATGACAATAGAAGCGTCAAAGTCCAAACACTCTAGTGAATACCTTCATAGAGGAATTGCAGAAAGATCTTTTACAAAACAATTCAGACTTTCTGACGACATTAAAGTTACAGAAGCAGACTTGAAAGATGGTTTGTTAACTATTAACCTTTTTAGAGAAATCCCAGAGGCAGATAAACCAAAGCAAATTAAAATTAATGCACCTGGTTTAATTAAAAAGGCCGCTTCTGCTCTTAGCTCAAAAAAAGTAGCCTAAATCATAATAATTCACTGGTGGTTATGCCACCAGTGAATACCTTGATTTCCAATCAAGCTAAATAACTATATAACTCAATTTTAGATGATTTGATTAATACTCTTTAAAATTTGAAATAATAATATCTTTAAATAAAATACATTTGAATTTTATTAATCAACAGAATAAACAATTCTGCCTTACCCAATAGTTTGATTACTTTGATAATAGCAATTTTTGAATATTACAATTTTGAATTGATTTACTCATACTCTATATGGTCATACTAATTATTAATTATTCAAGCTTATTTAATTTTTATATATAATAATATTATTAGTAATAAAGAAACTATGAAAGGCAATTAAATGGGTGAGTTAAATATTGGATCAGAACAAATCATAACAGTAATTCAATGTAAGGTAAAAAGTGATCCAGAAGAATTCAAAAAGTGGATAAAAGATAGAGCATCAAAATATGTTTTTGGGCTTAAAGAAGAAAATACAATTAGTTACGAATGGTTTCTATCTGATAATGGGAAAAAAGCAACATTAGTTGAGAGATATACTAATAGTGATGCTACAGTTCAACGCTTTAAAAATCATGGTGCTAGCCCTATAGCTAACGAGGTTATGGAGTTTGTTGATTTTGAGGCAGTATATTGTTTTGGAAATCCAAAAGAGGATTTAAGAGAAATGCTTGGAGCATGGGGTGCAATAATTCAAAATCACTTTTGTGGATTTAATCACTCATTATAAAAAATTAATCAAATTTAAATAATTTAAAATCATTTGATTGTTCATTTTAAAAGTTAATTCATATCACTATCTTTTGAACTGTCTAAACTTGTCTCAACTTCAATAACTTGATTAATTTTATCTAATTTAAATTCAGCTACTTTATTTTTAGCATTATTTGCAATTCCTGATAACTCAATCATTGAAGCAGATATTTCTTCAGCTGCTACTGAGTTAGTCTCACCAATATTAGTTAAATTAGATACAGAGTCTAAAACACTTTTGTTCTTTTCTTTCTGTTCTTGAGATTGTGCTACGACTTCATTCATCATTTCCTTCTGATGATTTGACTGATCCACGACTTCATTCATCATGCTTTGCTGGTTATTAGCTTCTTTGACGATCTCTTGCATCATTTCTTCAACTGATCGAACTGTATCACTAATTTTATTCATCTCGTCTCGAAGTGTTTGCATCCTTTCAGAACCTCCTGATGCTTCTTCTTTAGCAGCCTCTGTAAGACTTGATATATCTTTGACTGAACTTCCTGATCTCTCAGCAAGTTTACCAACCTCAGTAGCAACAACCGAAAAGCCCCTGCCTTGCTCTCCGGCGCGTGCCGCTTCTATTGAAGCATTTAAAGAAAGCATATTTGTCTGCTGGGCAATTTCATCAATTAAAATTGATATCTTTGATATTTCTTCACTATTACTTTCAATTTTCTCTACAATTTTCATCATCTCTGTTGCTTCTACTTTACCTTGATCAGATATCGATGACGCATCTCTTGCAATCTTTGAGGTGTTCTTTGCTTTTTCATCTACAGTATTAGAAATATCAAGAGTAGTTTGGATCTTTTCGTCTACCTTATTAGATATCTCTAATGTATTTCGAGCTTTCTCATTTACATTATTAGATATTTCTGAAGTCTCTTCCATCTGTTGAGAAATCCTTTGCGTTGCATCAAGTTGGTCTTTAGCGCCATCTGCTATTTGACTAATTGCACCCTCGACCTGGGCTGAAGCAGCTGCCATTCTTTGGACCTCTGCTAGTATCTCCTGAAAAGTATTAGATAATTTCGTAAGTGAGCTAGATATATGCAATGCAGAACGTCCTATATCACCTTTAAATTCTTGATTGATACGTGCAGTCAAATCTCCATTAGCAACTTTACTAAACAGCTCTTCAATTTCTGTAAATGCCATCTTTGTAGTAGCTACCATTTTATTAATAGCTTTTGCAGCATCTCCAATCTCATCTTCATTCTGAATATTAATAGTTTTACTAAAATCGCCTGTTTCAGCAATTTCCTTTGATACATTCGCAAACTCACGCATTGGTCTTACAACTGCATAAATTGCTACAATGTATCCGATACCTATAGCTAAAAGAAGCCCCAAAACTGAAACTACTATTATTGTCGTTATTAAAAAATCTAAGTGACTTTCATTTTGAGAAATTGATTTTTTTATCTGATTATTATTATTCTTAATGAGTTTGTCTAAAGTAGATCTAATACTTGCATAAGGCAAATAAACATCATTTTTTAGAGATTTTTCTAAAGCTGCCTGAATTCTGCCAAGCGCAGCATACTTGTTTAAATTAACTGAATTTGAAGGTCCAGATTCATTCGCAAAATTATTAAAGCTTAAAGAATACTTACTAAATGCCTCCCAAACTTTATCTGAAATCAGTAATTGCTCTCGAAGTAATTCTGCACTTTCACCTGAGAAAAAATAGGGTATTCTATGATCAAGAGATTTTTCTGTTCCTCTAAAATAATCAAACTCGCTTCGAATACTTTTAATGCTATTTTTAATTTCATTAATAAGATCATCAGCATTAATTTCCGAAGAATTAGTGTCCTTAGAATTATTCATATAATATGGATTGCTTCTATCCAATTTTTTTTGCGACCCCATTTGCCTATTACTAAAAGAAGAAAATAATTCATACTCACTTTGTTTCATAG
>CEOK01029817.1_pt1 | contig 11453 bp, 9 predicted proteins | sample 427001 | NCBI WGS metagenome assembly CEOK01 (sample SAMEA2591108, study PRJEB7988) | marine metagenome | isolation source: saline water (ENVO:00002010), including | reverse complement strand
CACCCAAACTGAAGCGGGCTGTGATGAAACCTCTTTGCCGTATTCCTGCCAACTCAATCATGGCGGCCTAACGCGTACCTATAAGCTGCAGTTACCCTCAGATTACAGTGCTAACGAGCCGCTACCGCTGGTTCTGAACTTACACGGTTATGGCGGTAGCGCGGTGGGTCAACACAGTTACAGTCGATTAAACCGCCTCATTAATGAGCAACGTTTCATCTTGCTATCGCCTCAGGGCAGCTTGCTGGATGGCACGACACATTGGAATGTCGGCGGTTGGACCTCGGCCAGCACCGTGGATGATGTTGGCTTTATAGACGCACTCATCACCGCGGTAAGCGAAGGCTATGCTGTGGACGGCCAACGGGTGTACAGCACGGGTATGTCCAATGGCGGCTATATGAGTTTTTTGCTGGCTTGCCAACTCAGCCATCGTATTGCTGCAGTTGCCTCGGTTACCGGCGCGATGACACCGGAAACGTACAATCAATGTGCGCCCAGCGAAGCCGTTGGGATATTGCAGATTCATGGCACTGTGGACGATGTAGTGCCTTACGCGGGGAATGGCTGGAGCCGTTCCATTCCGGACGCGATGGATTATTGGGTTGGGCATCATCAGTGCGACGCCACTGCGAGCACTGACACACTCGTCGACGTAAACGGTGATACTGCGCAGCCGCGTCGCTATAGCTATCGCAACTGTGCCGACAATGTCGGCGTCGAGCACATTGAAATGGTGGCCATGGGGCATGTATGGCCGGCAATCATTCGTGGCGATGACATAGCCGGTGGAGAAGTCGTGTGGTCGTTTTTGCAGCGGCATACGCTTGCGGGCGGTATGCCATAGTATTTGCTCGGTCAGCCCCTTCGGTTGCTCTGATAGCAGTGGCGTGTGCTCTCGATTCAACTCGCCGCAAATGCGCAAACTAATATCTGCTTGGCGCTAAAGTTGAGCAACTGCCAAGCAACTCGCAATTAACTTCCTCGCAGATTCTAAGTAAGGCAGCTCACGGGCCTGCTGGTTGCGATGACTTTCGCGGAAAATTTTCTATCACCTAATATTTTCTATCACCTAATACTAGGATGTTTGCACAGATTGTGATGGAATCAGCTCGGGAGAGGGGTTTCCCAGTAGCGATAGAGCAGTATTTTGACGGATATATATCTCGAAACAGTGTCGTAGACTAACTAGGGCTGCGCGCGGTTTAGGCGGATGCAGCGTCCCAGATGCGACAGTCTCTTGGCTGCGAGGTTAAACAGTAGGTTTTGCTGCTTTTAAGAAAAACTGCGAACTGTCTGGCATTCGCTCGCTTAGGTCGCTACCGCGTCGTATCACTGTGTCTCGCTGTCTCAGGTGTCGCGCTTCGAAACCTTTGTAAAATATGGGTATCGATCGAGAATAGTCGTGGTGCAAAGTGCGTTCGTCGTAACTAATTACAATAATGCCGGTCTGTTCAGGCGAACTTTGGCATTGTGTTTTCTGTTTGCCGAGTCCGATTGCATTGCTTTGGCCTTGCCGCGTTTCTTTAACTCGGGCTTCCGTAACTTACGTTTCTCTCAATTAAACGTACGTTTCTCCAGCTTACGCGGCCACTTCCTGCGGCTTTGCAACCTTGCTGGTTGCCTGCTTTTCGGATTCAGCGTATTGGCTAATAATATGGCCGCACATGGCGATGCTTACCCCTACAAGCACGGCATGTCTTATCTTGAACCCCTTAAATACCCCAGCGATTTCGCCCATTTCGAATATGTAAACCCGGATGCGCCGCTCGGCGGTTGGCTGCGTTTCCCCGAGCTCGGGACCTTCGATAACTTTAACTTCATGGTCGACAAAGGCCGACGCGCGTTTGCCTCGGAAGCGCTGGGAATTCGGACTTTCACTACAGATTCGTTGATGCAAAGCAGCTACGACGAGCCAGCCAGTTTCTATGGCCGTTTAGCTGACGGGGTTTGGATTGCTGACGATTACAAGGAATTTGCTTTTCGCATACGGCCAAATGCCAGGTGGCACGATGGCTCACCCCTTACCGTGGATGACGTGGTGTTTTCATTTAATCACTTCAGAACCAAAGGCAATGCTGGCATTCGCACCGCGCTTCGAGATTTGGCCGAGGTCAAAAAAATAAGCCCGAACGAAGTGTATTTCGCGGTGCGTGAAGAGGCGGAGGGGAATCCGATTTTGCCTTTCGCGGTTGCTCAATTTGCGATTCAGTCGGAACAATATTGGTCTACCCGAGATCCCACCAAAACGACGATTGAACCGCCGCTTGGTAGTGGCCCTTATAAAATCAAAGAATTTGTTTTGGGACGCTATTTGATCTACGAGCGGGTTGAAGATTATTGGGGTGACGACGTACCGGCGATGCGTGGCCGGCACAATTTTAAGTATTTAAAGTGTGATTACTATCGCGACGAATCAATTATGGTGGAGTCCATCAAGGCGGATGTGATTGACTTGCGCCATGAAGCGGTTTCTAAGCAGTGGATGACGCAATATAACTTTCCGGCGGTAACCGAGGGTTATTTCAACCGCGAGTTGGTCTACTTGGATCGGCCTTGGGGCATGTGGTGGCCCATCATTTGGAATGTTGAGAAACCGCCACTAGACGACATTCGGGTGCGCGAAGCGCTGTGGAATATGCATGATTACGAGTGGGCGAATCGCGTGCTCATGTACGGGTTCTATGATTATGCGGGAAGTTATTTTTTTAATTCGCCAATGGCGCATCAGGGTTTGCCGTCAGAAGCGGAGCTGGCGCTGCTCAGGCCACTTCGCGAACAAGTGCCTGAGCGGGTCTTTACACTACCCTGGCAGCGGCCTGATTCTGATGGTTACGGTCGCAACAGAGAACGTGTGAAACGTGCACTCGCACTGTTTCGCGAGGCCGGCTTTGAGTTGGTAGATGGCGTTATGACAAATGTCGCTACCGGCAAACCACTCACGCTGGATTTTATCTTTGTTTCTTCGTTCAACCTGCGCAAGGCGATGCCGTTTGTTGAGGCCTTGAATCGAATCGGTATTACTACCACTGCGCGCGCGCCAGAAGTATCGAACTGGATTTACCGCATGCAGAGCGGCAATTTTGAGGGTGGCGACGCACTCTATATTCCTTCCACCACGCCCGGCCTGGCATTGCGCAACTGGTTTAGCAGCGAGTCGGCTGATATGGCGTATTCGCAAAACTGGATGAATATTCGCAATCCGGCTGTCGACACGTTAATTCAAAAGGTGCTCGCCGCTACTAATAGCACCGAATTCTACGCTGCAACACGAGCTCTGGACCGAGTGCTGTTGTGGAATTTCTATTGGATCCCAGACAATGGCATGCCCGGATATCGTCTCGTACATTGGGATCGTTTTGGTAAACCGGACCACACCATTGTGCTCAACCAGGGTGAAGTTTGGTTGGACACTTGGTGGTGGGATCAGGCGAAAGCCGATCGCGTCGCCGAAGGTATGGCCAGGCTAGACGGAGATTAGTTGATGGGACGTTATATCGCTAAACGACTGCTGCTACTTGTGCCCACCATCATTGCAATCGTACTCATCAATTTCACCCTGGTGCAATTTGTTCCCGGTGGACCTATTGAACAAATCATTTCCAAGCTAACTGTCGGCAATATTTCAACAACGGCGAATGTTACCGGCGGTGGTGATGTCGGCGCTGACGCTTCAGCGACCGACGCGCTGTCGGACAACTACGGCCTTGACCCAGAGTTGCTCGAAGATCTGGAGCGCCAGTTCGGTTTCGATAAACCACTGCATGAGCGTTTTTTTACCATGCTGTCCGGCTATGTGGTATTCGACTTTGGCGTGTCTTACTTTCAAGATGTGCCAGTGCTTGAGTTGATCCTCGAACGGCTACCGGTATCCATGTCCTTGGGGTTGTGGGCGCTGCTTATTATTTACGGCGTTTCCATACCCCTTGGTGTGCGCAAAGCGGTACGCGACGGCACACGCTTTGATGTGGCGACCAGCTCACTGATATTTGTTGGTTACGCGGTGCCTGGATTTTTGTTTGCTATCGTTTTGCTGGTTTTATTTGCTGGTGGTGGCTACCTGGAAATATTTCCGCTGCGCGGTCTAGTTTCCGAAAATTGGTATGCGATGTCCTGGTCGGACAGAATTCTCGACTATCTCTGGCATCTGTGTCTGCCCTTAATCGCACTGACCATCGGCGGTTTCGCCACTCTCACCATGTTGACCAAAAACTCGTTTCTCGAAGAGTTGGGAAAGCAGTTTGTGCTTACCGCCCGTTCCAAGGGTCTCAACGAAAGACAAGTGATGTATGGCCATGTTTTTCGCAATGCCATGCTGGTGGTGATCGCCGGCTTCCCGTCTGCCTTTGTGGCGATATTGTTTACCGGTTCGTTGTTGATCGAAATCATATTTTCGATCGACGGGATGGGCCTACTGACTTACGACGCAATTATTAAACGGGATTATCCGATTATGTTTGGCAACGTTTATATCCTGACGCTTGTTGGGCTGCTCATGCATTTGCTGAGCGATTTGATTTACGTTCTGGTCGATCCGCGTATTGATTTCGAAACGCGTTAGGTGCCGCAGATAGGATGAATAACAGAGTCTAGCCATGTCCACATTATCGCAGCGTCGCTGGCAACAGTTTCGAGATAACAAGCGAGCCTATCGGTCGGCTGTGTTGTTTCTGATTCTGTTCACGATTTCTTTGTTTGCCGAGTTTGTTGCTAACGATAAGCCTATTCTGATGTATCACAAAGGAGAGTTTTGGACGCCAGTTTTGGCTGATTATACCGAGCGCGAGCTTGGCGGCGAAATGGAAACGGCTGCCGTTTATTGGGATCCCTATGTTCAGGATCTTGTTGCTGAGTCCGGCGGTTGGATGGTCTGGCCGCCTATTCCTTATAGCTATAAAACTGCAGACATGTATTTAGCTGGACCAGCGCCGATGGCGCCGAATAGTCGGCATTGGCTTGGCACCGATGACGCCGGTAAGGACACCCTTGCGCGGCTGATTTATGGGTTTCGAATATCCGTTTTGTTCGGTCTTTTGTTGACTCTAATCAGCAGCGCTATCGGTGTCGCCGTTGGCGCTGTGCAGGGTTATTTTGGTGGATTAGTCGATTTGTTGGGTCAGCGTCTGGTTGAAATTTGGTCCGGTCTGCCGATCCTAGTGATTCTGATTATTCTGGCTAGCATTGTGGAGCCTAGTTTTTTCTGGTTACTGGGTTGTCTAGCAGCCTTCAGTTGGATGAGCGTGGTGGCGGTGGTTCGGGCAGAATTTCTCCGTACGCGAAACTTCGAATATGTGCGCGCTGCCAAAGCGCTCGGTGACCATGATTTGTCTATTATGGTTCGCCATGTGTTGCCTAATGCCATGACTGCTGCACTGACCTTCTTACCGTTTATTCTAAGTGGCGCGATTACTGCTCTGACTGCGCTGGATTTTCTAGGCTTTGGTTTACCTGCCGGGTCGGCTTCTCTTGGCGAACTGTTGAATCAGGGCAAGCGCAACTTGCAGGCGCCATGGCTTGGGATAACCGGGTTTGTCACCGTAGGCCTGATGCTGACGCTGCTTATTTTTGTGGGTGAGGGTATCCGCGATGCCTTTGATCCACGTAAAACCCTGACTCGGTCAACAGCAGACTAACTCGTCTAGGAGGCTATGTGAGCGAGCATTTGGTAGAAGTTGTGAATCTTAGCGTAGCGTTTGGTCAGACTACAGTTGTCTCGGATGTCAGTTTTAGCATTGCCGAGGGAGAAACCGTCGCCTTGGTAGGTGAGTCCGGTTCGGGTAAAACCGTCACTGCACTGTCTATTCCACAGCTTTTGCCGTACCCCTATGCATCGCATCCGCAGGGCAGTATTCAACTCGCTGGCGAGGAGTTAATTGATGGGGGTACGACTAAGCTGTTAGCGATTCGCGGTTCAGAGGTGGCTATGATCTTTCAGGAGCCCATGACATCTTTGAATCCGCTCCACAACATCGGGCGTCAGGTATGCGAAATGCTTGTGCGTCGAGGTATCCTGGCCAAGCAAGATGTGGTGGCCAAAACCCGTGAGCTTTTTGATTTGGTCGGACTCGACGAATCCGTGCGAGTCGATGCTTATCCTCATGAATTGTCGGGCGGACAGCGTCAGCGGGTCATGATTGCTTTGGCGCTGGCACAGGAACCGAAGCTGTTGATTGCCGACGAGCCAACTACTGCGCTCGATGTGACGATTCAAAAGCAGATACTGGATTTACTAAGGAATTTGCAGGCACGTCTGAATATGGCATTGCTCTTGATTTCTCACGATCTAACAGTTGTCCGCAGCTTGGCAGATAAAATCTGTGTGATGAATCAAGGCAAAATCGTTGAGCAAGGCGACGCACAGCAAATTTTTGAAGCGCCACAACACGAATATACACAGCAGTTACTCGCAGCCGAGTTTTTGTCGCCGCCGCCTGAAGTGGCTGGCGCAGCGGTACAACCCGTCGCGGAACTCGAAGATGTGCAGGTGCGTTACTCGATTGGGCGAAGTTGGTTTGGTAAAGAAAGCTTTAATCAAGCAGTAAAAGGCGTTTCGCTGCAGGTCAATGCCGGCCAAACCGTCGGCGTTGTGGGCGAATCTGGCTCCGGCAAAACGACACTGGGTATGGCCCTACTGCGAATGATCAAAAGTGATGGCCGCATTGTCTTTTTAGGTGCCGACTTAACGATGCTGCCACGCAAGGCATTGAAGCCGGTTCGCCGGGAACTGCAAATCGTGTTTCAGGACCCGTTTGGCAGCCTGTCACCGCGAATGAATATCGCGCAAATCGTTGGCGAAGGCCTACGCATCCATGAACCAACGAAGACGCTTGAGCAGCGCAACGCGCAAGTCGCGGAAGTGCTCCAGGAAGTTGGCTTGGATGCAACCATGCTGGAACGCTATCCCCATGAATTTTCCGGCGGGCAGCGCCAGCGGATTTCCATTGCGCGGGCGCTGATCTTAAAGCCGAAGCTTATCGTCATGGACGAACCGACCTCCGCCCTAGACGTATCGGTGCAGGCTCAGATTGTGGAGCTTCTGCGCGACGTTCAGCGCAAGTATCAGGTTGCTTATCTGTTTATCAGTCACGACTTGAAGGTCGTGCGGGCGCTGGCGCACTATCTTTTGGTGATGAAAGAAGGTCGCGCAGTGGAGCAGGGAATCGCTAGTCAGATCTTTGCCGCACCCCAGGATCCGTACACTCAGAAACTGTTGGATGCCGCCTTAACCTAGCAGAGTCTGACAACCAAGAGCCTTTGCTATGCGAAAGCCTCAAGCGTTCTGTCGCTAATCCGCTTAATCTATCAAGTCCTACCGATGCGGGTTGCATTCAAATGATCGTCATCTTTTGGTTATAGCTTCGGGATGGAAAGCGATGCGCAAGGTATAACGCACATGATTCTGATTGAAGCACAACGGAGAACTGGCCAATGCAAGAGCTAAGTAACGACATTGCTAGCAGTGAAAGCACCGAAGGAGCTCAGTCTCTGCCTTTCGAATTTAGAGGCGACGGAGTTGAGTATTTCAAGATATGGATAGTGAATGTGCTGCTGACTATTCTGACCCTCGGCATTTACTCGGCCTGGGCGAAGGTTCGTAGTAATCGTTACTTTTACTCAAATTTTTATCTCGATGGGGAGAGCTTTCGTTACTTGGCAAACCCTATTACGATACTGAAAAGCCGTATTATTGCCGTGCTCTTGTTCGTTGTTTATTTGGTCTTGGTCAACTACTCAACCTTGGTGTCGGCGCTGAGCGTGGTGGCGGTGATGCTTGCTTCCCCTTTTTTTATTGTGCGCAGCATCGCGTTTAGCAACCGAATGACCGCTTATCGAAACATCCAGTTTCGGTTCCGTGGTGATTATCCTCAAGCTTTTGCGGCCATTATTGGTTGGCCAATCCTGGGAGTGTTGACGCTAGGCATTCTCTACCCCTTCTCAATGCGTAAACTGAACGAGTTTATCGTTAACAACAGCAGCTACGGCACAGCTCGCTTTCAATTCACAGCAAAGACTAACGATTATGTTGTTATCCTTTTGCGCTTTGTATTAATAATGTTGCCAGTAGGCTTCTTTGGCGGGATTTTCCTGAATTTCGTGCCGCTCGTGGGTGCATTTATTTTGGTTGCCGGCTATATGGCAGGGATGGCATTTTTGATGACACGCACGACTAATTTGTATTTCAACGCGTCGCAGCTCGGAGCGCATGGTTTTGACTCGCGTTTAGAGATTCCCGGATTGCTTAGCATTTACGCGACCAATTTTTTACTAACCGTGATAACACTTGGTCTGTTTCTGCCGTTTGCCAAGGTTAGATTGGCTCGGTATCGGGCTAATTGCCTGACACTTTTAGCAGCAAGTTCTCTCGATGGCTTTATTGCGGCGGAACAGGAGCAAGTGAATGCCTTGGGAGAAGAATTGGGAGAAGTGTTTGACTTTGATATTGGTGCAATTTAGTGCCGCGGCCGGTCAGAGTCAGCAGTGAGGGTTGGATATGCTTGAAGGTAAATTCGCGGACGGCCAAGATTCTTCCATCATTGCGGCGCGGTTACGGCGAGAGAACGATCGATTGGTCGTGGTCGATCCCGATGGCCGAATATTGACGCAATCCCCAATGGCAGCCGTCGTCGTCTCGTCGCGTCTCGGCAATACTCCGCGTACCTTGGCATTTTCTGAAGCGGTTTTTGAAACGGATGATAACGATGCGGTTGATCGGCTTTTTGCGGGCAGCAACAGGGTAGGGGCGTTGCTACATCGCCTGGAATCACACCTTGTTTCGGTAGCCATCGCCGCGGTGATGACTCTGGGCTGCATCTATTGGGCTGTCACGGCAGGTATTCCGGCAGCGGCGTCGCATATTGCATTTGCCTTGCCCGCAGAAGTCGTCAATCAAATCGGTGCATCCAGTCTAGATTTGCTCGATGAACTGCAGCTCGAGCCGACCGAGTTGTCAGAGTTAGAGTTGGCTCATGTTAGAGCGGTCTTGGCTCCGCACTTGCTTGGACGTGAGCACAGTTTGCACTTTCGTAAGTGGTGGCCGAATGCCCTGGCGTTGCCCAATGGCAGCATCGTTTTCACTGATGGTTTGGTCGACCTGATTGAGTCGGACGAAGAATTGATAGCGGTGGCTTATCACGAACTAGGCCATGTGGAGAATCGACATTTCTTAAGAAGTTCAATTCAAGCATCTACTATAGGCATCGCACTATTTTTGATCACCGGAGATGTCACCAATATGGATCTGCTGGTAACGGTGCCGGCTTTGCTCGCGAATTTCGCATACTCTCGCGAAGCTGAGTTGGAAGCTGACCGTTATGCGATGGATGCAATGTCTGCTAACGGAATCGATATCGCTCACCTAAAGAATATCCTACTTAAGCTAGAGCGGTATGCTGGTGCTTTTGATGACACTGACGAGACGGACGATTCGGACAACACGACTGGCGTAGACGAGAGCCTTTTTAGCAAGACATCCCGCTACCTTTCTACACATCCCTCCACGGCGGAGCGGATGGAGCTGATCGATGCCTATATGGCCGCCCAGAACCAGTAAATTCTGAGTCACCTACAATTTTTCTAGTTTGTTGGGTGATTTCGCTTGCTAGTTTTTGCAGCCTATCCGAGTATTCTAAGCTGCAAATATTGCTATAGCAGGGGCAGCCGATGCAAACGGTCGTTGTGGCGCTAATAAAAATACTCTTTGCGCCGATTACTTTTGGTTTACTTTTTCTGGGCCCTTTATTAGGCGAGCTATTCGCTTTGCTGGGACTCTTTGCGGATGCTTCCTTGCGAATGGGGATCGCGATAGGGGTCGGTGGTTGCCTTGGATTAATGGCGCAGATTAGAGGTAGCTGGGTATGGCTGAAGCGATGAACGTTGTGCGGTGGGACGGGTTAACCGAGGCGGAGTTGGACGCAAAAGAGCGCGCAATCGCCGCTAAATACATGCGGATTTTCCCGTGGGGTGCAGTTTTGTGGGGCATCGGCAATACCCTAATTTGGTTGGCGTTGTGGCCGCTTGTCTTTATGGATCTTGTACCACTATGGGTCGCCGCTCCCATCGCTTTTTTAAATGTTACCGCAAGCTATTTACCGTCCCATGAGGCGCAGCACAGCATTATCGCTCGTGAAGGCCAACCATTGCGATGGCTTAATGAATTAGTTGGGCGCGTAGCGTTGATTCCGCGCGCAGCGTCATTTCAATTTTTGCGTTACACCCATTTTGAGCATCATCGGCATACCAATAATCCAGAGCTTGATCCGGATATATCGATCCACGCACCCAATCGAAAAGCGTTTTTCTTCAACGCTTGCAGAGAAATACTGATGCCCTCTGATCAGAGAGGCGCGACTTATCAGGCGACTTTAGAGCGTGTTAACCGGCCTGATTTAGTGCTGCCGGCTCTGCTGATGCGAGCCGGATATATGCTGGTATTGCTCGCTGCTGCGGTCAGTGGTCATGCGTTAGAAGCGGCTTTGCTGTGGTGGCTGCCTTTGCACTTTGCGCAGGTTTATACCGATTACTATTTGAGCTGGAAGCCGCATCATCCTGGCGAGGAAACCAGCCGCTATCGCGATACCCGCAGTTTCGGCAGCAATTTTGGCAATATCGGTTCTTCTGGCATGCAATATCACATTGTGCATCACCTTTATCCGCGCATACCGCTGATGCAAACCCCTGCAGCGTATCGTGAGCTACTGCCTATTCTGCAGCGTAAAGGCTGCCAACTTGATCTTTGATGCATCGTTTGCAAACAAATCTAAAATCCAACAATAAAAATAAGTCGTCAAGTTAATGGGTAGATTGCAGCGCGATGCTACCGTGACCGGCTTTAATGGTACGGCAGTCACCCGCTTCACTCAGGTGCTTTATCGGCATGGCCTGATGATGGGCGCAGCGGCACTCGTGTTCGGTCTGCTCAGTTTAGAGTCGGGTCCGTTGTGGCCGTCTTTGACGGGCTTCCTTGAAAATCCCGGCAAATATATTGGCGCGTTGTTAGGAATATTGGTCTTTATAGGGGTCTACGTGCATTTCAGCAAAGCCGGACGGCAACCGCAGCATGTATGGTGGCTCGTTTATCTCTTGTACATTTCAGTGGTAGAAGAACTGGCGTTTCGTCTCTTTTTGCCTGATTTAGCATCAATCTGGATGACGCCGTTCGCCGCTATAATCCTGAGTAACCTGATTTTTGCTGGGCTGCATTACGTGACGCTGCGTTGGAAGCTTGCCAATTGTATCTTCACTTTTTTCGGCGGTATTGGCCTGAGCCGGTTGTTTGAGTTTAGCGGTGATCTCGCGTTAGTGGTGTTGGCGCACTTTTTAGTGACTTTTTTGAACACTCCTCGGCCGCCGGATCGACCGGTGCAAGATCGAACCTAAAGTAGCGTCCGAGCATTCTTCAAGAACGCGCCCTGAGAGGTTCAAAAGAAGCAGCTGTCACTAAACGTTTCCGTCGC
>CEOK01010552.1_pt1 | contig 11456 bp, 4 predicted proteins | sample 427001 | NCBI WGS metagenome assembly CEOK01 (sample SAMEA2591108, study PRJEB7988) | marine metagenome | isolation source: saline water (ENVO:00002010), including | reverse complement strand
TTGCAAACGATATTTGACCTAAAGTATGAGTACCTGTACCACTAGCCGTAAAGTTACCTGCTATGGTAACATCACTTGTTAATGCATATGTAACTGTATCTGTTGCTGATACTGTAGGCGTTAATTGATTAGCCGTACCTGCAAATGTGATAGTTTGAGTATTTGAAACAGATTGTGTATTTGAACCATCTGAAATAGTGAATGCTAAACTTCCTGCGATAGAAGAATATAATTCATTAACAGCGCCTATTACAGACGTTGCAGAAATGCCAGCATTAAGTGTAGCAATATCACCAAAGTCAGTAGCAGACAGAGCATTAAACTCGGTTCTAAATTCTTCTAAAGTTTGCGTTGCTGTTATTTGTCTTGCAGCCATTATTTTTTAAGTACCTCTTTTAATAACTTTTTAATTTCAAAAAAGTCTTGTTTTAAAGTATTTATCTCTCTTATTGCACCTCTTAATTCATCACTTTGAGAATCTCTTGCTTTTACTCTTTTCATGTAAAGTTGATATTCAGACTTATTAACATTTACAATTGCGTTAGAGTTTGTATCCCTTACTAAATTTGTATGGTTTTCTACTCTAATTCTAGCCATTATACTGCTAACGCAATTCCTCTCATATCTCTTAATACTGGTGGATATGCAGAATTGGTTCCTTTCATAACTATTTTTAATTGAAATGATGTAAAGTCGTTAATATCACTTGCCGTAAATTTAATTTCTTTAAATGTAGTATCATCTTCAGCAGGTACTACAGATACGTCTGGACTACCATCTGAATTAAAAGGTGTCCAACTTAAATCTTCTATCTGTCTATCATCATCTGGTCCTGATGTTCTAAAATACATCTCTACTTCAGATTCTGCTCTTATATTTGCAGTTAATCTAATGTCTAATGCTTTTGAGTTGTTTTCTAATTGAACTGCTTTAGTACAATACACAGCAGCCGAACTTGATCCTGTACTTGCTGTATCAGCAACAAAATTAGGTGTGTTACTAGATGAAGGACTATTTAATCTGTTAGAAATTGTAAATGCACTCATTCTTTGAGTATCTAATACAGGTGATTGTTTTGTATTAGTAGTTGATAATTCTAAAATTGTATATAATGATTTACCTGTACCTTTTGCAGCTACACCTAATGTACTATCGCCTGACTCATTAATTTCACTTGCAACTAATTGAGGTGCCGTAAAGAATAAGTTGTCATTATTAACTACAGCAAGTTTGTTTGCAAGTGTAGTTGTTGTAAATGCTGTTTCTGATCCATGTATTGATTTACCTGATGTTGTTCTTACAAAGAAATCTATGTTTGTGTTAGGTACTGTCATAGTTTGAATACCACCCAAGTTTAATACATCAAATGCTCTGTTTTGTGTTGCAGTTACGGTAGAACCACCAACATCACCTGTAGCAGTAGCGTTTGATGAACTTGTAGATGTAACATCATAACTATCTAAAGTTACATTTGAAATACTTGTATATGTGCCATTAATTTTATCGTGTGCAAGACCATTATATGTTCCTGTTGCTACACCAGCAATAGTTACTGTATTACTTGTACCATACATACCGTGATTAGGGTGGAATACTCTAATTAATTTAGAACCATTTGTTGTTCTTAAAGGATTAGTTTTAAGTGTTCTTGTACCTAATGTATCGTTAGTTAATGTAACTGTACCTGTAACATTACTAAATTCTGCTCTTCTTAATTTGAATTTCATATCTTCATTTTGTTCAGCAGACCATGTCATACCGTTTTGAGATTTAAATAATACACCAGCGTATGGTTGAGCAGATATTGTTCTATTTGAGTCTAATGATGTTTCACCTATTCTTGCTACATAAGCATTGTAATCTTGTGAGTTTGCCATAACGACAAAACAATGTTCTACGTTATTTTGTATATAAACAGGACTATCAAATGTAAATGTTGTAGCAGATGAACCATCTGTACTTGTATTTACAGCTGCAGGTAATAATGTCTTTTCTGAAAACGGTAATATCTTTTGACCTGGATAACCATTTACAACATCTCTTACTTGAACTGTTACTGGTATTGCAGCGTCTTTTGTACTAAAGAATATATCTATAGATGTTAAGAATACACCACCTTCATCATCAATTAAGAAAGTTTGAGCAAGTGGATCATGGTAACCAACTTGTCTTTCTTCCGTTCTTGTAGATGTTCTTGTAATAGTTTGATTTTCAGTAACCGATCTCATCTCTACTCTTGCTTCTCTACTTGATAAGATAGTTTCTCTTACAGTTTCTAATAAACCTCTTGCAACATATTCAACGTTTGCAGCTGTTTCTACGTTTGCGTTTGTTAAACTGTTTGTTGATGAACTTGTTAATCTGAATAATCTTTGACCTGTTCTCCATCTAGGATTAGCATTTACTTTAGGATCAGGTATTGCAAACGTACCTGTTACAGCACCATTAGCGTCTGTTACTAAATTACCACCTAATGAACCACCATTTGGTGTTACATAAGCAGTAACATCAATGTTATCAAAGAAAGGATAAACTCTAGTATTAGGTTTTAATCTTGTTGCAGAAAATGTTAATGTTCTACTTCTAATAAAAGGAACAAATGCAACTGAAACAACTCTATCACCAATAGATGTTCTTACTGTTTCAGGTACAGCAACTGCTCTAATACCTGTTCTTGTTTGTGATACCTGTTGAGATGTAGTGACTTCTTCTTTTGCCATTACTCTCCAACCATGACCACCTCTTTTTCTATATGTACCTACGTTTCTTCTTTCTGTTTCAACAGGTCTTCCTGTCCATGTATCTTGCCATGAGTTCCAAACTGTACTCATAGGAAATTCTGATAACTGACCAGAGTTACCTGTATTTTTAGTTAAGTTATCCCAACTACCATTAGGGTTGTTGATAACTAATTCAGGTGCTCTTTCTGTTTCTTTCCATTCATCGCCTGGTGGTGTTAATGCAATTGCACCTATCCATGTGAATACACCAAAAGGATTGACGTTAATAGCCTTACTTGCATAAGGTTGATCTATTAATGTAGCTTCTGTATATGGTAAAGTAATTATATCGCCAGTCTTTTGATAGTTATGTGCTGTTCTATCAGCAGCCTCTATAGCAGTACCATCATCATCTCTTTCAATAAGTTGTACAGCGTCTTCATGGAATGTAGGTCTTAATTCACCTTTTGCATAATCAATAGAAACTTTGTAATCTTTATTACCTACATCACCAATATTGTGACCTGTAAAGTTATCAACTACGAAACCATTTTTAAATCTGTCAAAACCATTTGCGTCTTGTATTTGTAAATTTTGTGCAGCCGTTTCTAACAATGAAAGTTGAGTATAGTATTCTGCTGTTTCTATTCTCTTTTCTATTCTACCAATATCTCTCATTGTGTATCGTTTGTTATCAACGTGTTCTATACCAACATCAGCAGTATCTAATGTGTATGCAGGTAAAAATAATGTGTATAAATGCATTGCATTATCTAAAGTACCAGGTACTCTTGGTTCTAATGAACTTGCACCTTTTAATACTTTAAAGTTACCATCTTTATCTAAAAATATTTTATCTACTCTTCCTAAATAATATTCAAAGTCTGATCTTACGTCTGAATTAAATTTAATAGGTTGTACAACTGAAGCACCTGTGCCATCAAATGATCTATCTTGGTTACCAGAGTCTATAGTTGAAGCGTCATCAACTCTAGGTCTAAAATCTAAACTATCTCTTAATTCATATCTAACACCTGTTGTTGAAGAAGTATAAGATGGTATATCTTCGTAACTAATTGCTGAATATGAATCAACATCAAAATAGTCACCAGAACTATGAGTATAGAAATCAAAGTTAATTAATAATCTACCTGTTGGTGTAACTTCACCATCTTTTAATTTAATTCTACCAATGTCATAGAAGTTATCTCTTTGACCATTGTCTAAATCAAATCTACTTGTAATATCTGTATGTGATGTTGTTGCAGCTGTACTAAAGTCAGGTGCCATAAACACGCTATTAATTTGTTTAATATCTGCTTTTGCAAGACCAATAACGCCACTTTCAATAGTTGCCTGTGTAGAAACTGCCAAAGTAGAAGCAGTTGTTAAAGTTTTTGTTTTAGATGTACCAACTGTTTTATTAACTGTAACTAGTGCTTTAATATCGTGTGCAGCGTAATTAGCACCAAAGTCTAATGTTAAAGTTGTTTTAGCACCATTTAATGAAAAGATTGCACTACCTTCATGGTTGTTACCTGTTAAACTTAATACATCACCCACAGCACCTGTTCCACCAGAACCTGTTGCAGTAATAGAAACTGTAAAGTCTTTTTCTGTTAAGTCAGCAAATGTTTCATTTACACCAGCAGAGAATGTAGCAACACCATCACCAGTTAGTGTTTTAATTTCATGTTTTCTAAATGTATATGTTGTATCTGAAGCGTTACTGTTTGCAGTAGTCTTTAATGTTTTAGTATTTTCATATGGCAATTTAAATATAGAAATATTTTTTTCAGGTGATTGAGTTTTTGCTCTTCTTCTTGTTGCAATTGTTTTTGTTGATACATCACTACCACCTACAGCAGCTGATAATGTAATTGAACTAGAAGATATGATTGCCTCTACTATTCTTGTTAGAGAAGTACCACCATCTGTAGTAAATGATATTGAATCACCTATTTTTAATTCTTCAGTAAATCTTGTGTTGAAACCTGTAACAGCAGTACCACTATTTGCAACTGATAACGTACCTGTTAGTGTTGCATTGTCTCCATTTGTAGCGTCTAATGCTGTATCAGCAGTAAATGTAGGCGAACCTGCCATTGCAATTTGTTTAACTTGTGGTATATCAAATGCAGTAACACCTTTTAAACCTACAGCGTCTGCTTGAATAACTGCCGTGTTACTTGATGTGCCACCTGTAATAGTTTCTCCTGCAACAAAATCACCTTGTACGTTTGATACTACAACTACACCATGTGCGGCTGTACCACCTGAAGTGTAAGTAGTAAATGATCCACTATTAATTGAAGTTGTGCCGTCTGTGTCGTATAACTCAACTGTATTTGTTGTTGGATTTCTAACTGTATAAACGTTACCATTTAATTCTGTCATACCAACAACACTTGCAATTGTAATTTGTTGTCCTTCTTTTAATGAGTGACCTGTTACAGTAATAACAGCAGGATTAGCTTTTGTTGCAGCTGAAATAGTTTCAGATGTAGCAGTTGATAGACTTTGTACAACACCAGTAGCACCTGAAGTACTACCAGTTACAACTTCACCTGTTGTAAACGCTTGAGCAGTTTTAATGTTTAAGTGTGTATATAAAACTATATCAAAAAGATAATGTTTATAAACGGCACTTGTTAAACTTGAACTTGAAAATATGTTTGATGTTGCAGTACCAGAGTTATATTCAAACCCTCTAGTTTTTGCTCTACCGATTGTAGTTATAGAAGAACCTGATCCTGCGTTTGAAGTACCACGAGAACTTGTTGCTGTATCATGTAAAGTTAAACCTTTAAATGCCTCAACACCTGAAGCAGAAGCAATATCAGGAGAACCATAAACGTTTGTTACATTTACAAAGTTACCTACATCAAATCTTGTATTGAAATTATTTTGTGTATCAAAATCTCTTGCCTTATCAACATTAAGGAATGTTGTTGCGATAGTATCTATCTCATAACCTTTTACATATGCTTTTCCTGGAGAAAATCCTACTGCAAGTTTAGTAGCGTCACCACCATTACTTGAAGTGTAGATACCTCTATTGTTGCCTGAAGATAAATGTTCTCTAACATCTATATCAAAAGGTCTTACAACATAGTCACCACTTTCGTCAAATGTTCTACGAGCAAGTGTATCTTCTAATACAGCATATTCAGTTGATCTAACTTGGTTTTGTAAATTACCATCTACTAATCTTAATAATTCATAGAAGTTACTATCTTCAGTACTTGATACTGTTTTTTTAGCTAATGTTAATTCTATTTTAAATCTGTGAGCACCAGGTGCGTTTGTGTTTGAAACTGATTGTGCATTGTCATTTAAACTTGAGTCATCACCAGGAGTTACAAATGATTCTGTAACTGTAAGACCTACTCTATAACTTGGTGTGTTTGTGTATTTGTCAAGTATTAAAGTTTGACCTGTAACTTGAACGTGAAAACCATTGATGTAATATACACCTTGTTGAACTTGTGCAGCTGAACCTATATGACAAGTAGCAACTACAGCAGTAGGACTACCTGAAGCACTTGATGTTATTGTTTCACCATGTGTGAATTGAACAGTTGCATTATCTGTAGTATTTGTATTGAAATATTTTACAAATAATGTATCTGGATCAGTACCATCTGTTACAGCTACATTAATTACTTTTGCAGTAACACCTGAAGTAGCACCAGTTAATGTTGTACCGTTATAAGTTGATAAATCAGTAGCAGTCTTTGATGTTAATTTAACAGCATAGTATTTTAAATCATAACCTATTTCACCAGGTATGATCATTGCGCCTTTATCAAAAAGGTGGTCAGATAATCTTTCTATTTGATTTTGTAATTGAGTTTGTGATTGAGTTAATTCTCTAGCCTGTACAGCAAATGCAGGTCTAAAGAGTACTCTATGGAACTTTTTAGACTCTGTAAAATCGTCATAGTATGGACTAACATTAAAGTCAGTTGGACTTGGCATTATTTTCCTCTATATTAAAACTCAATAATGAGTTTGATGTTTTCAGTTTGATCAGTTGCTCTAGTAATCTTTGTTCTATTTTCAACGTATAAAATTTCACCAGTATCATGTTTTAATTCTGGAGCAGAATAACCCGAAGTAAATGAAACGTTATTAACTGTTGATGTAGTTGCCTCAGGAGTACCAGTCGCACTTGAAGTTTGTCCAGTAATTACGTTAGTGCCAGAAAATGCAGTTACATTTCCATTTGTGTCAGCACCAGCGTCATTGTGTCTTGTCTGAATGTAATATAATATTCTATTTGTAGAATCCCACTCTACAACTTTACCTACAGCACCTGTACTTGCCTGATTGATTTCTTCATCAGCAGTAAATGTACCAGGTGTTGGGGAACTATTAATTCTAATTGCATATGTTCCTCTTAATGTTGCAGCCGAAGCAGCTGAACCAGCTGCGTTTTGTGGGTCTTTAATTAAAGTAATTTTTCTAAAGTCGTTTGCAGCTGTGAAGTCACCAGAGTTTGTGCTTTCTGTTCCTTCTAAAGAAGTATTTAACATAACAAAGAATCCACCTAATTCTTCTATAGCGTTAAAACCATGACCACCTTTTGGTGGAATGATTACATCTAATTCTGCACCTGAACCAGCACCACCAGCGTTAGTAGCTGCAATGATGTCAGCGTTTCTAATATAACCAGATGTGTAACCTGATCCTCTAGTTGTAACAGCAACAGCAGTTACAGCACCAGATGTTAAAGTAACTGAACAGATACCGCCAGTACCATCACCTCTGATTGGTACAGCAGTTATTGTACCAGATGTACCACCACCTGAAACTGTGTAACTTGATCCTGCAGTTTTAATTTTTACTATGTCTAATGCACCATCAACAGCAGCTGATGATACAGTTGAGTTTGTAGATACACCCATAAAATCTGTTGATAAGAAATTAGCTTGTTGAGAGGCAGATAGTGTGTACATGTATTTCCATTTGTAATTATCACCTGTTGTAATTACAGATGTTGAAGTACCTGTTGGTTCTACTGTTGAAGCAGTATTACCGTCATTGTCTAAACACTTATAAACATTTCTGTCTGAAGTTACTACATAAAAAGTAGAATCAAATAAAGTTGTTGCACCACTATTTGAAGTAACTCTTGTTGATGTTGAGCCAGTTACAAATTCCTCGTAATCATGTCTGTAGATGTCATAGGTCGTGCCAGTCGTCCAGTTTCGTCTTGGTACTACAAATGATATGTCTGAAGATGTAATCTTCTTTGCGGCTAATAAATCATCAAAGTTTTTAAATTCGTTTAATACACTATCACCTGGTGTAGAGGGAGCAGTTTCTGTTCCTTCGTAATCTGTTCTAGCGTCAGGTCTGGTCAAAGTACCAAAACTTTGCGCTCTACCTATTCCTAGGTAATAAACTGTTGCAGCTGTTTCGGAAAATGATTCCTGAAACTGTTCCGCATTATTCAGTCTAAATTTGTTTGTTATTATTGCTGGCATTGTTATTCCTCTTTATATTTATAATCAAAATCTATTATGATCCTGCTCCTATTATTGTTTTAACTGTTGATCCACTCGAGTCTAATATTAGTAAAGTAGTTGCACTTACTAATTCTGTAGATGATACAGTATTTGCTTGTAGAGCTGCAGTACCCGTAACATTGCCTGATCCATCAAAACTTGCTGATGTCCATACTACGTCACCTGTCATACCTATTGTACGACCTGTTTCTAATGCAGTTGCAGTCGCAGCATTACCTGTTGTTGATCCAGAACTGCCTGATACATTACCTGTTACGTTACCTGTAAGATTTCCCTCAATATTACCTACTAATGTACCTGTAGTTATTGATAGATTACCTGTATCTGAAGCAGTTGCAGTTGTTGTACCTACGATAAACTTATCTTCACTTTCATCCCAAGCGAAAATAGCATTATCTCCAGTAGAACCTCTTTCCATAATGATACCTGTATCATTAGCATTTGAAGAAGCACCACTATTTAATTCTAATAAATTATCGTCTATTGTTGTATTTGTTGAGTTTACGGTAGTTGTAGAACCATTAACTGTTAAGGTACCTGTAACCGTAAAATTACCTTCAGCAACCACGTTTGCACCAGTAAATGTTAAAGCGTCTGAAGAACCTGATTTAATTCTTAAATTACCTGAAGAACCTAAAAGACTACCAAATATTGTACCATCATCTTTTAAAAATATATCAGCACCACCAGCGTCTAATACAATGTCGCCAGCGGCGTCAAGTATAAAATCACCAGTTGCGTCTATTTCTGCAATTGTTGGTGTTGTTAAAGTCTTATTTGTTAATGTTTCTGATCCTGTTAATGAAACAAAACTATCACCTTGTAAAGCAGTGTTAAATTCTGCTAAAGAACCTGTAACACTATTACCAGTACCACCTAAATCTAGTGTTTTGTTTGTTAATGTAGCTGTTGATGAAGCAGTAATAAAACCAGTACTTAAAGTAGAGCCGTCACCGAATGCTGTGTAGATTTCATTAAAGTTGTCGTTAATTAAATCACCACCTGCACGTAACGAACTACCCGTTCCGTCATTTGCCGCTGATCCTATGTTTATTGTTTGTTTTGCCATAATTCTCTCTTACTATTTATACGTTAAACCTTATCAAATTTAGTTGTTGTACTATCAAACATTGTAGTAGTTTCATCAAACGAATCACCATCTACTTCCCCTATAATTGCAGGTATTGTAAAGTTTGTTCTAATTTTTCTACCATTCACGTCTGAAGTCATTAAGAATATTGCGTTTGAATTATCTAGTGATGTTCTTGTACCTTGTACTTTAATACCACTTAATACAGCAAATGTTATACCACTACTACTGAAAGTACCATTTGCAGTTGTACCAAATGCAGTTTGTATCATTTTATTAATTGTACCAAATCTAGGTCCTGCATATGCAAAACCTTGTCTTACATTTACATTATTAATATCTCGTCTAACCCTACTTACATAATTTATATGAAGTGGTTGTGTTTTTAAAGTTACATCTCTAGTTGTTTTATCAAATTGTGTAATTGTAGATTGATCAAGGTCTGCTGATACACCTAATTTAGCATTTGATCTTAATGAAGTACCATCTGTTTCAGTACCTAATCTTCTACCAACTAAAAATGAGTATAGTCTTGTTAGTACTGAACGTAAGATAGCTTCTGTGCCAGAGTTGATTCCAGTTACACGTCTAACCTGACCATCTAATCTTGTTTCTATAGTAATCTCACCTTGAAAATAGAAACCAGCAGAGTGAAGTGTTTTAATGTAACTATCTCTCCATTCATTAATTGATCTACCTACTCTTATGATGTATGAATAATCTTGGAATTTCAAACTATCTTGTACTTTCATTGTATCTTCAGATACCCAACCATCTTCATTTAAGAAAGCACCATCAGTTGTAACAACACTAGATACATCTACTGTACCTGCACCTTGTTCTAATTTTTTAGCAGTTGCAGTTGCACCACCTGAAGATGTAATTGTTATGTCTGTACCATAAGTGCCATTTGCACCCGATAGTTTTAAAACTTGTGTGTCTGTATCAAACGATACAACCGTTGATGTAACGGTACCACTAGCAGCTGCATTTGCACCAGTAACAGTTTCTCCTGCTGAAAATGTACCTGTAACTCCTGTACATAAAATATAAGTTGGTAAAACAACTGTAGGTGCTGGACTTGCCTGGTAGTTATAACCAGATTCAATAACGTTTATTGTTAATGCTCTTCCTATTTCTGAACCATATGCTAAAACTTTTGCACCATTACCTGAAGTAGATGTAATTGTTAAAGTAGGTAGTGATATAAAACCATTACCAGTTTGAATCATTCTAACATCTGTTATGTCACCTGAACCACTTTCTTGTACAACTTTATTACCAAAGTAAGTATCAGCAGCCATAGTTTCATCTTCTAAAATTAATTGACCTGTGCCTGTGCCACTTTCTAAAGTAACACCACCATCAACTACTGAAACTTTTGCACTTGCATTACCAGAACTAAAATTAATAACATCACCGACCTCGTAACCTGAACCACCACTATCTATAACAATCTCTTGTATTGATCCTGATCCTACAGGTCCTAATTTTAATGAAGCACCTGTACCACCAGCAGTAATTGCTAATTCATCTTCTTCATTATATAAACCACCATCATTTGTAATTGTTCTATTGTTAATAATACCTGTAACTGCTAATGTAATTAAAACATCGCTATCTGTATTGTCTGTACCAGTTACATTTTGACCTGGTTGAAATGTACCAGAAACTGAAGTGTCACCTAAAACTAATTCAACGATTGTTACACCACCAATAATAAATTTAAATACGTCTTCTACAATTGCAGTTGCTTCATTTACTGAAGCACTAGTTGGATCATTTGCCTGTGTAATAGTTTGACCTATAAGATTAGTAGCGTCTGAAGTACCTACTTCAGTACAACGTATAACTTTTTTAGTATCCCATTTACCATCTGATACTCTTAAAATATTATCTTTAGGATATCTTATTTCAGCGTCTTCATTAAATAGTAATTTAAAAAATATTTCACTTGCACGTTTTGTACCTTTTGCTTGATACAATGATTTAATATTTTTTATTAAGTTTCTTTTATTAATTGAACTATGTAATGAATCGGGTATAGATGTTAAAAATGAGTTTCTAAATTTAGTTAAGAAACCTTGTATAGTTTTATCTACGTCAGCGTAA
>CEOK01192983.1_pt1 | contig 11458 bp, 17 predicted proteins | sample 427001 | NCBI WGS metagenome assembly CEOK01 (sample SAMEA2591108, study PRJEB7988) | marine metagenome | isolation source: saline water (ENVO:00002010), including | reverse complement strand
CAAACAAGTTATTAACAAATTATTTTTATTTTTAACTATTTTTTGTATTTTATTATTTTTTACAAACGTAATATCCATTATATATATATATATATATAAAATATATAAATATTGCTATAATTAGATATATATATATATGTGTGGGATATTTGCTATTTTTCATAATGATGAAGATGTTTCGCTTATACAAGAACAATTTATGTTAGGAAAAAAACGTGGCCCAGAAATATCTTCTTTTAAAAAAGTAAACGAAGGATATATTGGATTTCATCGTTTAGCTATTAATGGACTAGATGCAGAATCTAATCAGCCTTTATATATAGATAATTGTATACTTATATGTAATGGAGAGATTTATAATTACCATCAACTATATGACCAACTTTTTCCTTTAGTTCCTAAAACAAATAGTGATTGTGAAATTATTATTCATCTTTATAGAAAATATGGGATAGATTACACTATGCATCTTTTAGATGGGGTATTTAGCTTTATTCTTATCGATAAACTTTCAAAAATGATGTATGTAGCAAGAGATGCTTATGGGGTACGTCCATTATTTTATCTAAAGGGAATTAAAACCTTTGGATTTGCATCAGAATTAAAGCAACTATCTAAATTATATAATAATATTTTAAAATATTATGAGCATGCTAAATTAGAACAATTTGCTCCTAGTCATTATAGTATTTATAAATTATATAATTCAACATGGCATTTAGAAAATTCAGTACAATTTACTAATTTTCCATTTGGTGAACAATTTCCTAATGTAGAATATCCAAATATATTATCTAGTATTCGTGAAAAATTTGAACAAGCTGTAGTAAAACGTATAGTTGGAACTAGTGATCGTCCTATAGCTTGTCTTCTTTCTGGTGGTTTAGATAGTAGTCTTGTTGCAAGTATAGTTTCTCGTCATGTAGAGAATTTAGAAACTTTTAGTATTGGTATGATAGGTGGTGAAGATTTACAATATGCACAAAAAGTAGCAGACTTTTTAGGTACTAATCATACTTCTATAGAATTTACTGAAGAGGATTTTTTTAATGCTATACCAGAAGTAATTAGGGCTATAGAGTCTTATGATACTACAACTGTAAGAGCAAGTGTAGGAAACTATTTAGTATCAAAATATATTGCAAAAAATAGTCTAGCAAAAGTAATATTTAATGGAGATGGAAGTGATGAATTAATGGGTGGATATTTATATTTTAGTGCTGCTCCAGACAAATGGGAATTTGATAAAGAATGTAAAAGATTATTAAATAATATACATTCATTTGATGTTCTACGTTCAGATAGATCTATATCATCTAATGGATTAGAACCAAGAACCCCTTTTTTAGACCGTGATTGGGTAGAATTTTATCTTTCATTAGATAAAGACATACGTTTTCATGGAAATAAATATTCGAAAATGGAAAAATATTTAATTAGAGAAGCATTTAATGATGGATCATATTTACCTAAAGAAATATTATTTAGAAAAAAGGAAGCTTTTAGTGATGGAGTAAGTAGTTTAGAACGTTCATGGTATCAAATAATTGATGAAAAAGTTGAAAAAGCATTAATTGATCAAGAAATCACGGATAACTGGCAAGATTTGTTAGAAGAGTATAAGCAGATTAATATAAACCCTCCAACTACTAAAGAACAATTATATTATCGTGTATTATTTGATATATATTATCCAAATTGTTCAACCGTTATTCCATATTTTTGGATGCCAAGATTTGTAAAAGCAAAAGATGCTAGTGCAAGAACACTAGAAATTTATTAATTTTAATACCATACCAATAATCCATAAATCCAGGAACTATTATAACAGTAAAATATTATAATAATTCATAACTTTTACATAATTATTCATTTTTTGAAAGTATAAAATATCAAAAATTTTGATAATAATCTATAAAATATAAATATTTCAAAAAAGTTTCAAAAAAAAGATAAAATATAAAAAGCCCCTACAGTCAATCATAAAATTATTATTAGGACGGAATTTAATGTAGGGAAACTTTGGTAACAAATCATAGTAGTTTTTTTTGTGTGTTTTTTGTCCTTCTTCATTTTTAACCAAAATGATAAAAAATGATAAAAAAACGCGCATTTGGGGCATCGCCAAATTTTAGATGGTTAAACCCCCCTACAAGTCAAAAGAAAAGAATGAAAAATAAACGTGAAATCTCTCTCTAGATGATAACAAATGATAACATTTTGGGGTATTTCGCGCCAGACCAAAGTATGGTCACAAAACATAAATAAATAAATATTTTTTGCAAAACAGGTAAGGAAGTAAGAGTGCTGATGTAGGTATATATTAAAAATAAGTTTATAAATATACATATGATAGTTGTAACTATTAATCATTATATACCATTTGCCTAGATAAAAAGTTGCTAAAGGGAGTTTAGTTATAAAATATAATATTTGTACCTACATTAATCCTGTAGTAGTATATTTAGGTAATATAACGTTTCACTATAATTTATGTAGTTAAAAATAAAATTTCTAATATAATAAATTTAAATTACAACATTCTAGGATAAAAGTATTTAAGTGTATAATAAAATTAATATATAAGTTTATTATATGTATGAATGTCGTAAATGTAATTATAGTACAAATAAAAAGAATGCGTGGAAGCGTCACCTTTTGACACAAAAGCATTTACGTGTAACAAATTTTATATGTCCAACCTGTGGTAAATCATATAAATATTCTTCTGGATTATCTAGACATGAAGCAAAATGTGGAAAAAATCAGATAGAAGAACATATAAATGAATTAAAACAAACAATTAAGGAGCAAAATGATAAATTAAATCATTTAATAACAAGTGTACATAATAAACCAAATGTAACAAATATGCAAGTTAATTTATTTTTAAATCATGAATGTAGAAATGCTATGAATTTTCAAGATTTTATTGATTCTTTGTCTCTATCTTTAGATGATTTAAAATATACTAGTGATCATGGATATGTAAAGGGTATTACAAATATCTTTGTAAAAAATTTAAAAGATATTAAGCCAGTAAATAGACCAATTCATTGTAGTGATAAAAATAAGTTGGAGTTTTATGTGAGGGATAAAGACAAATGGAAGTATGATTATAATAATATAAAATTAAATAAGGGTATAGATTCAATAACTCATTTACAATTAAAAAAAATAAAAGAATGGGAAGCAGCACATCCTAATTGGAGTGATACAGAAGATGGAATTGAAGAATATATGAAGATGATAAAACATATTATGGGGTATAGTTCAAAAGAAAAATTAACTATTAAACAACAATTAGGAAAATCTATGAATATAAAAAATTTAATCGAGATGTAATATAATGACAAGACGATATATACCATGTCGTTATACTTATTTAAAACGCTCATCTTGTAGAAAAGTAAAAAAAAACACGGATAAAGAAACGGTTCAAAATAAATATAACTTAGGTTCTAGGGCTGAATTATTAAGTAATAAATTTAAACGAGCATCTTTAACTTCAGATGCAAAAATAAAAATATTTAATGTAAATCAAGAAAGTGGATTTATACATAAAGGCGTAATAGTTCCATATAATGGTAAAAATACTCTATTTACAATAAAATAATTTTCTAATATTATAGTATAATGACTAATACAAGGCGTCAGAATAAACATTCCGATGGTACATATCACATAAATGGTAAAAAGTATCCTGTATTAGTAGGAAGCCGTGCTCAAGTATGGCATCATACTGCTTATAAAACTCCGGGAGGATTAACTAGAAAAGCTCTTTTAAAAAATAAGCATGGTAATATCGTTTCTTTAAAAAAACATAAAACAGAAAAGCGATTAAATCGTTTAGCAAAAGCGGGTTATAAACCAAAAAAAGGAAAATTTGTATTAATGAGAAAAAAATCTCGTAGATCTCGTAAATAAAGTATTTAAAGCAAAAGTATTAATAGTTAATATGTCTAATATATTAACTATTAAAACAGTTCAAATAACACCTTTTAGAGTTTTAATGATGGCATTAAAAGATATATTATTAGAAACAAATATAACTTTTACAAAAGAAGGAATTAAAATTATAAATATGGATAAATCTCATACAGTATTAGTACATACATTTTTAAAATCCGAAAATTTTGAAGTATATGACTGTACTAAACCTAAAATTTTAATTGGTGTAAATATGTTACATCTATTTCGTTTAATTAATTCAATTGATAATAATGATACATTAACAATTTATATAGAAAAGGAAGATTATTATGATGGAGTAGTATCATATTTAGGTTTAAAATTTGAAAATGGTGATATAAAACAGTGTAAAATACAAAAATTACGTTTAATTGAACCTGATGAAGAGGAGTTAGAGATTCCAAATGTAACATTTACTTCTGTCTTAAACATGCCTTCTGTAGATTTTCAAAAAATAATTAGGGATTTAGGGTTTTTATCAGATAAAGTTGAAATTAAATCGTTAGATAATGAACTAATCTTTAAGTGTAATGGTTCTTTTGCAAATGTAGAAATTAGTCGTAGTGAGTTAAATGGTAGTTTAGATTATAAATTAAAACCTGATACAAAAAAAATAGTACAAGGTGTATTTTCACTTAAGAATTTATCATATTTTATAAAATGTACTCCTTTATGTAATCAGATAGAATTATATTTAGAGAATGATTTGCCATTAATAGTTCAATATCATATAGCTTCTTTAGGAATAATTAAATTATGTTTATCTCCATTACCATGCGATAATTTAGTATAAATTAATAGGTTTTGGTGTAGGTTCAGTAATATATCCCCATTTTAAATTAGCAAACCCTCTTTCATATAAATAATTTAAAATAAATTTAACAGAACAGTCTAATGCTCCAATTTTAGCAGCTACATTTAGGTTTCCTTCAATTATATAAGCTATAGTAATTGTGGTTCCGGTAGCAATTACTCTCCATCCTATAGATTTTATTAGACTTCTACAACGAGTTTCTTTTGCCATAAATATATATATATATTTATATTTATATATTATATGAATAATAAAAAAATTGTAATATTAGGAGAAAGTGCAGTAGGTAAAAGTAGTATTTTATTAAGGTATTTATATGGTAAATTTAGAGAGACAAGTGAATCAACTATTGGAGCAGCTTATAGTAGTAAATTAGTAACTAATAGTGATGGTAAAAAAGAAAAAATAGAGATATGGGATACTGCTGGACAAGAAAGATACAAATCTCTGGTTCCGATGTATTATAGAGATGCCCATGGTGCTTTAGTAGTATATGATATAACAAATAAAGAATCTATTAAAGAAGCACATAAATGGGTTCATGAATTAAAACTAAAAGGTCCTCCAGGAATAAAGATAGTTATTTTAGGAAATAAACTAGATTTAATAGAAGGTTATCCTTCTACAAATGATTTTATGGATTCACATTATTATGTATCTGCAAAAACTGGTTATAATATAGAAGATGCATTTCATTGGTTGATTACAAATATTCCAAAAGTAGAATATTCAAGATTAACAATAGATGATAAAGTAAACATATCTTCTTCTTCTTCTTATTATTTATGTTGTTAAGTGTTTCTTAAAAATACAATTACTTAAACCTAATTTGTCCGGATATCGTATAGTATTTATATTAGTATATTTATGAGTATTTACCCATACTTTAATAATTGAAAAATTTTTTTTAGGTGATATAGTAATACCAGTAATGATATTATTATCTGTATTATCTAATTGTTCACCAATTGCTAAATAAGTTATTGTTTTCCATATAGAATAACTTATTTTATGATTAATTTTATATGAAAAAGCTCCTCCATTACAATTAGCTGGATCTTCCCACATTGGTTTTATATTACCTTTCATTAAAAAAAACATGCAGGAAATTATCATTTTATTTGTTATAAAATTATACAATTCAATAAGTTCTTCTACATATTGAATTGTTAATATTTTTTTATAACTATTAATAGACCAATCTGTTTCATTAGGTAAATGTAAATATAATGTCCATGTACTTTTTAGTGGATGTAACATAATATATTATAAATAAAAATATTTAAATTAATTATTGTGTAATAAGTCTTTATAATGTAATTTTCCAGAATAAGGATCCAATCCAAAAACAAATAATAATATAGCTATAATGATAGACATAAGCATAAAAGGTATGAATACAATTATCCAGGATATAATATCTAAACCTTGAGCACATAATGTATTTAATAAAAATGTAAATAATATCATTACAAAAAATTTTAAAAATGCAGTATTATATAATCCTTTAAATGTATCAATAATAATTTGTGTAAGTGAAAATATTAAATAAATTAATGCAGGAGGACATAAGTTTTGCAGAGTATTTGTCATATTATATTATAATATAATAATAATTATGAATAATTCAAATAATAAACTAAAAATATCTAAAGAAGAACTAGAAGATAAATTAAGTAATATTATTATACGACAAACAGATTATACTAAAAAAAAAGCTATAGAAGAATTACAAAAAAATAATTATTCTCTAAAATTAGTGCTTTTAGAAGCATATAATATAGAAAAACAAAACTCAACAAATAAAACATCTAATCAAGAAAGATTTCGATTAATGAGACAAATATTAGATAGAAGATAAATTATTAGTATGCAATTCTGGAAAAATATTAGATATAGGTTTGTCTACAATTGAAATAGTATTATTATTTTTATTAAGTATCTCTCTATATTCACTTATAGATAAATTTCCTAAAAATTTATCTAGTAAATAGTATGGTTTAGGCGCAGGTTGTATATTTTTATTATAATCAAATATTTCTTTATACATAGAATTTAATAAACTATATCTATTATATTTAACATTTGAATCAATATTTTCATTAAATAAAAATGCTGCTGCGCATTGAGGTGAACAAAAATTCCCATATACTTTATATTTATTATTCATAATACTATTAGGAATGTATATTGGTTCTGATTTAAAAGAACATGTACACCAAAAACAATCAGATTTATTGTAAAGAGAATTTGTATGTAAATCATATTGTAAATTCTTTAATTTAGTCTGAATAACACTAATATTGTTTTGTTTAATAACTTTGTCATTATTATAATAATTATATTCTTTTATTATATTCTCACTATTACATTTAACTTTTAAATGTAATATTATATTCTTATTGCATTCTTCTTCTTTTTTTTTAATACTTTTTTTGATAACTTGTCCTCCTTTTGGTTTACGCCCGCGTTTTTTTTGCATATATTTTATACATTATGTATGATTTAAATACTTTTATTATAACAATTACGACATAATGGTTGATATATTTGTGGGTCAATATTAATTTGTTGTTTACAATTATTTTTTCTTTGTGTAAATATTGCATCATTATTGCATTTCGTGCATTTAGCATTTAATTTAATAATAGAATCACATTCAGGGACTAAAGAAAGAATATTGGTGAACCCTTTTTTTTCAAAATCTCCATTTAAGCCTGCAATATATATATGCTTATTATATGTATTAACCATTGTTTTAACCCAAGCATATAAATCATGAAAGAATTGTCCTTCATTAATTAATATGTATTTTATATCAGATGGTATATATCTATTATATAATTGGTCTAGAAATACACATTTAATTTTTTTACCATCATGGGTCGTTAATGTGGATGAATCATTTTTAATTATTGTATGATTAATTATAATAGGATTTTCCCCGTTTTTAATTAATTCTTGATAAATATTCATTAATCTAGTTGATTTACCAGACCACATACACCCAATAATAAGTTCCAAATAACCGGACATATATTATAGAAAATGTTATTTATAATAATCAATTATTTAAATAAATTACTGTCTTATAATATATGTATGAACCTCCTTTAGTTGAAAAATATAGACCTAATAAATTAAAAACTACAGGTTTAATAAATACTAATAAATTATTTATTAATAATATTTTAGAACAAAATAAAATTCCTAATATATTATTATATGGACCTCCAGGAACAGGTAAAACAACAACAATTATAAATGTAATTAATGAATATTTAAAAAAAAATAATATTAGTAACAAAGGATTAATACTTCATTATAATGCTTCTGATGATAGAGGAATAGATATAATACGAAAAACTATATATGATTTTATATATAGTAAAGGGTTACTGTCGAATGGAACAAAATTTGTTGTATTAGATGAAGTAGATTATATGATGGCTAATGCTCAAAAACACTTGAAAAAAATTATTGAGTCACAAGATAATATTGTCTATTGTCTTATTTGTAACTATATTTCTAAAATTATACCATCTTTACTGTCTGAATTTATTATATTAGAATATAATAATTTGTATAATAATGTAGATATATTAAAAAATATAGTAACTCAAGAAAATTTAAACTATACAACAAAAGAATTAGAAAATATAAGCTCATTTTATAGCACAGATATACGTAGTATGATAAATTATTTGTATCATAATTCAAATACTATATTTAATGATAATATTTATCAAGATATAGTACTACATTTGAATACAAATGATATAAAATATCTTATATTAAAATATTCATATGAGTTAAATATATCTCCTCTAAAATTAGTTCATTTATGTCTAAATAAATATATTAAACAAGTACCACTAGAATATAATTTTATATTATTTATTGAAAAAGTATTTATTTATGACGCAGAGTTAGATTATATTTTATATTGGTGGAAGCACTATAATACTGAGCATAACGTTTATTAATTCTATCATTAAATATGATAGGGTTATTTTTATCATTAATTACATAGTGTTTTTTATTTTCTAAATTTTGTAGTAAATTTTTCTTTTCAATATGTAACATATAATTTATATAAAGAAAAAATAATTGAACATATATTAATAATTAGATATATATATTATCTATGGATCCTGCAACATGTGATAATGCTTGGGAATTATTTAAACAAAATATACAAAATAAAACGACTAAAATAAAAAAAAATAAACCAGATGTACCTACGCTAGAAGAAATAAAGCGCAATTGTTCAGATTTGTACATTTCAACAACAACAATTATTATGTATTTAAATACAGAAATTAATTTATTAGATATATTTCCTAATATACAATTATTAAATTATCATGAACAAAAAGAAGGAGTTGTTAAAAAATTAATGAAATATAATTTTACTTCAGAAAAAGAAGCAAATACAATTATACAATCATTTGATAAAGAAAAATATTGTATTATAGATTTGTTAAAAAAAAATCATAATCCTATAAAAATTACATACAAAATAAGCATAGGTCTTTCTGCTAAAGATATTTATTTATATAAGAAAAAAAAAAAGGGAGCTTTTTATAATTGTTTTGTAATAATTTTGCGATTATCAAATAATGATGGTTACAAAGAGTATCATGTTAAAATATTTAATACCGGAAAAATAGAAATACCAGGTATGCGCACAGATAGTGTGCTTAAACAAGTTACTGATATGATAATACAAATATTAAAACCATTTTTACCAAATATTAAATTTACTTCATTTAAAGATACAGTTTTAATGAATTCTAATTTTAATTGTGGATTTTACTTAAATCGTTCATCATTAACATCAATTTTAAAACAAAAATATCATTTAAGTGTTTCTTATGATCCTTGTTCATATCCAGGAATAATGTGTAAATTTTATTATAATGATAAAATACAGGATGGAATTGAAAAGAAAGATATACAAGCTAAATCAATAGTATCCTTTATGATATTTCGCACTGGAAGTATATTAATTGTAGGAAAATGTAGTAAAGAAATATTGTACTATATTTATAATTTTATAAAAGATATAATTTTAAAAGAGTATCCTAATATATTTTGTGGTATAAAAAAAAATGATATAAAAGAAAAAAAACCACTACGTAAACGTAGTATTATAGTTTATAAGTAAAGTGTTCAAGTTTAATTTTAACAATACTATTATCAAATTTAAATATTTTTTTATAAATTAATGGTAGGTTTTTATTATCAACTTGTTGTATTAATTTTATAAAATTAATATGTTGTTTTATAAATAATGTTTTATTATTTCTATAATATAATAGGTGTGGTAAACATAAATTGTATACTGTTAATTTATAAGAGTTCAATTTAGATAATGGTTTTATTATAAATTCAACGTCTCTACTAGATGTATAATAAAAATTAATAATTTGTAGTAAAGTATTTATGGTTTTAAGATTATTTTTTGATTTTATTTCAGGTTGTGATGTAAATAATTTATTATAAATAAATATACATACACTATTTTGATTTAATTTAGACAGTTTAATATCTTCATTTAATTGTAAAATAAATTCTATATAATAATAAATAGCTTTTTTACAAGTATCTAATTGTGGCATATTATATAAATTACAAAATTTAAAAGTATGTTCTAACATATGTAATCCAATAATAAAATATTTATTATCTTCTAAATTATGTTCTTTTAATATTGTTTTAAATTGTTCGATTATTATATAATAAATTTTGATAGTATTTTTCATATATATATATATATTATTTATATATTTTGATATAAAGACTTTAGTTAATAGCTTAATTATATGACAGAAGAAAGTATTCAAGAAAAAGAATCAATTAGTATGCCTCATGAAACTACTATTATGAATGCATGCAAATTAGCAATTTCAGAAGACCGACCTATAATGTTAGATTATTGGAATCAATCTAACAATTCAGAATGTTTTATTGGTGTAAGAGAAAATGATGAAAAATTATTAGTTAAAAATGAAGACGAGTATACTAGTCCAATTAGTAAAATATATCAAATTAATAATGAATATATTCTTACTACAGAAAATTCAATATATATTGTACATAAAAATATAGATACTAAACGTATAGCATAATTAAAGAATAGTATTTAATATAGCTTTACTTTTTTCATTTAATTCTTTTGGAAATATAATTGTAAATTTTATAATTAATTGGCCATATATGTTATTACGTTTTAATCCTAGATTAGGTAAAATTTTTTGATAATTAGGATATATAATATTATTATAATTTTTAATATAATATATTTCATTATTAATATGTGTAAAATTAAATTCTAAACCACATAGTGCTTCTTTTAATGTAATTTCTTTATTTATAGTAAGATTAAGTCCGTCTCTTTCAAATATAGAATTATTATCTATAATTATTTTAACTTTTATATCTCCTTGAATATTATCTATTACATGGCCTTTATTTTTTACAATAATTATTTCATTATTATCTATACCTGAAAATATATTAATATATAATGTTTCTACTTCTTCTACAGTATAATTTTGTTTAGTAATAGTTCTATTAATTTTTATAGGCATAGTAGTATCATTATATATATCTGTTATTTTTATAGTAATTGTTGTATATATATCATTTATTATATTATTTTCATCA
>CEOK01007658.1_pt1 | contig 11460 bp, 13 predicted proteins | sample 427001 | NCBI WGS metagenome assembly CEOK01 (sample SAMEA2591108, study PRJEB7988) | marine metagenome | isolation source: saline water (ENVO:00002010), including | reverse complement strand
GTTTCAGTAGATGGTGTTTCACTCACAGTCAATGATGTTGATAATGATTTTTTTACAGTTAATATTGTTCCTTTTACTTGGTTACACACTAGTTTCAAGAATTATAAAACTGGAACTGTTGTAAATATTGAAATTGATATTTTAGTTAGATATTTAGAAAGTCTTAATGCAATTTAAGTTACTATGATATGATATTTAAATTAAGGGATTTTTTTTGGAGTTGAAATGGCTTTGTCCAGTATAAAAGATGTAATCAAAGATGCATCTAAAGGTAAAATTTTTATTTTAGTTGATGATGAAAACAGAGAAAATGAGGGTGATTTGTGTGTTTTAGGAGAATTTGCATCACCTGATGCAATTAACTTTATGGCGAAATATGGTAGAGGTCTTATTTGTTTGTCTTTAACTCGTTCACAATCAGAAAATTTAGGTTTATCTTTGATGGAAAGAAGAAATGAAGGCAGATTTGAAACTGCATTCACAGTCTCAATTGAAGCTACAAATGGTGTTACTACAGGTATTTCGGCGGCAGATAGATCAACAACAATTAAAACAGCAATTAATCCTAATGCAACTAAAAACGAAATCACAACACCTGGACATGTTTTTCCATTGATTTCCAAAGATGGTGGAACTCTAATTAGGGCTGGACATACTGAAGCTGTTGTAGATATAGCAAAACTTGCTAATGCAAATCCTTCTGGAGTAATTTGTGAAATAATGAAAGATAACGGAGAAATGGCTAGATTACCGGATCTTATTACTTTTTCAAAAAAGCATAAAATCAAAATTGGTTCAATTTCAGATTTGATATCATATAGAAGGAAAAATGAAATTTACTTAAAAAGAGTATCTGAATCAATTCTTGAAAGTAAGTTTGGTGGAGTATGGAGAATAATTATATATAAAAATATAATTGACCAATCAGAACATATTGCGCTTGTGAAAGGTGTAATAAATCCGAATGAAATAATTTTAGTAAGAGTTCATGCTCTTGATCTTTTATCAGATGTGTTAGGAAAACAATCAATAGAAAGAAATGGTTCAGAATTATCTTCTGCAATGGAAACTATAGCAAATAAAGGGAAAGGAATTATTATTTTGATAAGAGATTTATCACCTGAATCTTTATCAAAAAGGATTTCAAAATCTTTAAAGTCAATCCAAAAACAACCTACTAATATTAGAGAATATGGTGTTGGAGCTCAAATTTTATCAGATTTAGGTGTAAAAAACATGACGGTATTATCTAATAATAAAGCCAATGCAATTGGATTAGAAGGTTTTGATTTAACAATAAAAAACTGGGAAAAACTAGGCTAATATTATGATAGATAAAAACAAAATTTTATTAGTTTGTTCTCCATATTACAAAGATATTGCTTGTAATTTAATAAAAGGAGCGTCAGATTTACTAGAATCTAAATCTATATATTATAAAATTTTAAATGTGCCAGGAGCTTTAGAAATTGCGCCTGCAATTAAATTTATATTAGAAAAATCATTAAAAAAACCAATTTTTGACGGCTTTGTGGCCTTAGGTTGTGTTATAAAGGGTGAGACTTATCACTTTGAAGTAGTTGCTAATGAATCAGCAAGAGCTCTAATAGATTTATCTATAAATTACTCTATACCAATAGGTAACGGAATTTTAACTGTTTCTAACAAAGATCAAGCTATTGTAAGATCTGATCCTAAACAATTAAATAAAGGGGCAAATGCAGCGCTTGCTTGTTTATCTCTTATAAATATTAAAAATAGTATCAATTATGAATGATACTAAATATAAATTTAAAGAAAACTTAAGACATATTTCGATAAGAAAAAAAACAGCTTCAAGAATATGCTCTACCCAAGTATTGTATGGTGCATCTTATTCAAACTGTGATATTGATAAATTCATCAAATCTTATATGGTCAATTACCTTCCTTCAATTTTAAAAGAATTAGACATAAAAGATTTGGATTATGATCTGTTGAATACAATTATTAAGGGTGTTTGTAACAACATTTTGAAAATTGATGAAATAATCTCAAACAAGTTATCTAAAAATTGGTCAATAGATAGATTAAGTGAAACAGAGAAATCTGTATTAAGATTAGCAACATATGAATTACTATTTGAAAAAAAGTTTAAAAAATTAACAATAATTAATGAATATATAAGTATAATTGAAGTGTTTGGAGGAAGTCCAGATTTTGCTAATGGGATATTAGAAAACATTTCAAAAGAAATAAATGAAAATTAAAATGAATGAATTTGATTATATAGATAAATATTTTAGACCTTTAACAAACAAATTTGCTTTTAATTTAAAAAACGATGCAGCAATATTTAATCAAAAATCGTCTTTTGATTTGATTATTAGTACTGATACTTTGTGCGAAGGCATTCATTTTTTTGGAAATGAAGATCCTGTAGATTTAGCAAAAAAAAGTCTAAGAGTTAATTTGTCTGATATGGCGGCAATGGGAGCTAAGCCCATTTTTTATAATCTTTCATTGAGCATACCTAAGATTAAAGCAAGTCAATTTATACCTAAATTTGCTACAGGTCTTCGAGACGATCAAGAAATATTTGGTATTAAATTAATTGGAGGTGATTTAACGTCTTCATTAAAACACATAAATATCACAATTACAATTTTTGGTGAAACTTCTAAAGGTAAATCAATTACGAGAGACGGAGCAAAGATAGGAGATAACTTATATGTTTCAGGGACTTTAGGTTTGTCAAAAATAGGATTAGATAATTTTAACTCAAATTTAAAAGAATTCCAAGAATCTAAAAGAAAATATTTAATTCCACAACCAAGAGTTGATTTAGGTATTTCACTTAAAAATATAGCTAATTCAATGATTGATATTTCAGACGGACTAATACAAGATGCAATTCATTTAGCTAAAAACTCTAAATTAACATTAGAATTAAATTTATGTAAAATTCCACTACCAAATATAAAAAAGCTTGATAAAAAATTAATTTTAGATTCAGCTTTATATGGTGGGGACGACTATGAGTTATTATTTTCTTGTAATACCTCACATGAAAGTTTTTTAAAAGAATTGTCAAAAAAATTGAATTTAAAATTAACAAAAATAGGTGTTTTTAAAGAATTTGAAAAAGAATTTCTTAAGTTTAAAAATAATATGTCTAAACCTAAAAACTCTTATTTACATTTTTAATTTTCATTGTCTTTTCTTCTTAATGCTCTAAGTATGTCTTTCCAAAAAGATGTCATATCTATATTTTTAGTATCTTCTTTTTTAGATAAATTTATTTGAAAACTGTCCTTTTCTGAATATTTTTTTAAATTTTGTACAATATCTTTATTGTCTAAGGTAATTTCTAAGACTAACATTTTTTTAGTTTTGCGTTCTTCTAAAGTTTTATAACTTGTACTATGTGACACATAATAAATTACGTTACCATTAAATACATTTTCAAAAATAGGTGGGCCATAATTATTTATTAAATATTTTTTTGATGTTTTTCCAATTTCTATATCAAAATTTTCTATTTCTTTCTCTGATAAACCATTATTTTGAAATGTTTGAGCACAAGAACTTAAAATAAAAATTAATAAAATTATAAAAAGTTTTAAATTTTTCATATATATTTCCAATTTAATTTATTTGATATATTAATACATATAGTTATTTTCTTTTTTGAGGAAAAATTTAAAAATGTTTTTTAATTCTTACGTAATGACTAAGCACCAAAAAAGATATTTTGTAGACATATTTTATCAAAAAATTGTCAATGTTTCTAGAAATAAAGTTTTTTATACTAAATTTAATATACCTGACACATTAGATGGAAGATATGACTTGTTAGCTTTATTTTCTATTATACTTACTTTTTCATTATCAAGGTCAGGGTCAAAAGGTGTTGAATTGTCACAAATTTTATTTGACAAAATTTTTTTAGATATAGATTTCAGTTTACGGGAATTGGGAGCAGGTGATGCAGGAGTTAATATGAAAATTAAAGATATGATAAGATCTTACATGGGACGCCAAAAAGCTTATTGTGCTTGTTTTGAAAAAGATAATTACATTAAACTAGAAAAAAGTATTATTAGAAATATTTTTAGAAACGTAGATAATTATGACAATGAACCAAAATTATTAGTAAAATATTGTAAGGAATGTATTGACAAATTCAAAGATAAACAAATTGAATATTTTATATCAAATAAATTCAATTTTCCTCAAATAGACAATTTCTTCAAATGAGATAAATTTCTATAGTTTATTAATTTGCATTAATCAAACGTTATTGTTAATAGTTTACTATTTTAAATTTTGTAGTTCTATTTTAATTTTTATCGGAGTTATTTTGACACAATCAATTCACTTATCACTAGATGCAATGGGTGGTGATTATGCTCCTCAAATAGTTATTGAAGGCGCCGCACAATCTAAAATCAGGTATCCAAATTTAAAATTTTCTTTTTTTGGAAATAAAGACAAAATTTTTCCTATAATAAATTCACTTAAAATATTAAGAAACTCAAACGTCATTCATACCGATCAAATCATTGATGCAAACGAAAAGCCAAGTATAGCTGTTCGAAAAGGTAAAAATTCATCTATGGCTATGGCCATTCAACTTGTTAAATCAGGCAAAGCTGATGCAATAGTTTCAGCAGGTAATACTGGTGCTCTAATGGCAATGTCAAAATTAATTTTAAGACCAATGGATGGTATAACAAGGCCTGCAATTGCAGCTTATTTCCCAACGATTGTTGGTGAAAGTTGTATGTTAGATTTAGGAGCAAATATTGAATGTGATGAAAAAAATTTAGTTCAGTTTGCTTTCATGGGACAAGCATTTGCTAATATTGTAATGGGCATAAAAAATCCCTCAATTTCTCTATTAAATATTGGAGAAGAGGAACAAAAAGGCTTAGATTATATAAAAGAAGCTTCAAAAATTTTATCTAGCTTAGATAAACAAATTAACTATAAAGGGTTTATAGAAGGAGATAAAATTGCACAGGGCATGGCAGACGTTATAATTGCAGATGGATTTGTTGGTAATATTTCACTTAAAACTGCAGAAGGTACAGCATTACTAGTAACCACTTATTTAAAAAAAGCTCTTTCTAGTTCTTTGATCTCAAAAATTGGTTACTTGTTTGCTAAAAAAGCAATTAATGATTTCAGACTTCAAATGGATCCTAGAAAATACAATGGAGCGGTATTTTTAGGTCTCAATGGTATTGCTGTTAAAAGTCATGGTGGTACTGACTCTTTTGGTTTTGCAAATGCGATAGGTGTTGCTGTTGATATGGTTAGATATAACTTTATATCTGATTTAAAAAACAAAATAAGTAAAATAGAATACAAGCTTTAAAAGTCATAATTCCGGGAGATACAAAAATTTCACATAAAATATTGATAACTGGTGTGGGATCCTACCTACCAATAAATAAATGTTCAAACGAACATCTTTCAAATTTTGTTGATACTTCTGATGAGTGGATTTCTAAAAGATCTGGAATAAAGAACCGTCATTTTGTAACAGATAATGAGAAGACTTCTGACATGTCTTTTTTTGCAGCTAATAAAGCTATAGAAAATGCAGAAATTTCTAAAAAAGATATTGATTTAATAGTTTTGGCTACTACCACTCCGGATAATACTTTTCCATCAACTGCAACACTAGTTCAAAAAAAATTAGAAATAAACGCAGTTTCTTTTGATATTCAAGCTGTATGTGCTGGATTTGTTTTTGCGCTGTCTGTTGCTAAATCTATGATGACAGAAGGTAATTATAAAAACTGTTTGGTAATTGGTGCAGATTCTATGTCTAAGTTGTTAGATTGGAATGATAGATCTACATCTGTATTATTTGGAGATGGTGCAGGAGCTGTTATTCTTCAAAAATTTGAAAATACAGAATGTAAGTATGACGATTGGGGTATCTTATCTAATGTAATACATTCAGATGGTCAATTTTACGATTTGTTAAAAACTAATGGTGGTGTATCAACAAATCAGAGAGTAGGTTTTATTGAAATGGAAGGTAAAGAAGTTTTTAAACATGCTGTAGACAAACTTTCTTCCTCTCTTGAAGAAGCTTTAATTGCTTCAAATAAAAATATTGATGAATTAGATTATTTAGTTCCTCATCAAGCTAATCAACGTATAATATTATCTGTAGCTGACAGAATGAAAATTGACATAAGTAAAGTAGTTTCTACTGTAAAAGATCATGGCAACACATCAGCGGCTTCTATTCCCTTAGCTTTAGAAAATGCCATTAATTCAAATAAAATTTTAAATGGTAATTTAATTGGAATACAGGCAATTGGTGGTGGTTTAAGTTGGGGTGCTTCTATAATAAGGATTGGTAAGCCAAAAAATTTATAAAAAAAACTTTTAACTTAATTAAATTATACTAAGATGATAATATGAGAAAAACTTGGACTAGAAATGATATTATTGAAGCAATAAGCGATAATGTAGGATTATCTTTATCTGAATCCTCTGAGATAATTGAAGAAATTTTTGAATTTATTTTAGATGAACTTGAAAAGGGAGAAGATGTTAAAATATCCTCATTTGGAACTTTTTCTGTAAGACACAAAAGATCAAGAATTGGAAGAAACCCGAAAACTGGCGTTGAAGCTCCTATAACAGAAAGAAATGTGGTTACTTTTACTTCTTCAAACGTTTTAAAATCTTCCTTTAAATAGTAATAATGTCTGATTTAAAGTCTTATCAAAATTCTTTTTACACAATATCTAAAACTGCAGAAATTATTGGTGTTAAATCTCATGTTTTAAGATTTTGGGAAAAGAAGTTTTCTTCAATTAACCCCAAAAAAAGTTTAAGTGGAAGACGTTATTATTCTTCAGAAGATATTGAAATTTTGTTGATGATTAAAAAATTACTTTATGAAAAAGGTTTTACTATAAAAGGTGCAGTAAGTATTATTGATAAAAAAAGTCAACAAAATATAAAAAATACCGCATACTCTGTAAATATAAAATTAACGAAATCAATAAATTTAATACAACAAGGTTTAAACTTAATTAAAAAAAATATAAATTAATTTAGTTATTTTGTTGATTAACAAAATAATTTTCTAATTCGTTATAGTTTCTCTTTAATTTATGTTTTAAGGCTAGATGTTGAACATAAAAATTAGAAATATCATTTAAAAAACTTTTAGAAAAATTGAGATTTAATTCGTCAAATGTTTTTTTATTAAACTTATAATCATCAGTTTTAGTATTGATAACCTTAATTACGATTAAATTATTTCCTGACACAATATATTCTATTTCATTATTTTCAATTTCAAAAACTTTATTAATTAAATATTTGTCTTTTATATTTCCTAAAATTTTATCATTTCTTTTTATAGAGGATTTAGATGATAATTTATTTTTCTTTGATTCAACTATTTTTTTAGCTTTTTCTTTAGTTTTAAAAATTAATTCCTGTTTAAGCCACTGATTAAAAACTTTATTTTTTATTAAATTAAATTTTGGGGTTACACTGTTATTTTGATTAACAATTTCTAAAATGTAATAATTATCACCATTTAGGTTAAAAATTTCACTTAATTCATTAACTTCTGTATTCCATATATTTTTAATAAATTCAGGTTTTTTATCTAAAAAAGAGGTTTCTCCAACGTAAGAGTAGACGAAACCTTGTTTGGAAATTTTATTCAAATTTCTAACTTTTATTGTTTTATCAAATATATTTGATTTTGCAATTTCTTCAATATTATTACCTTCTGCTATTAAATCCTCAATTTCGTCAAGTTTTTCGAAAAGTATTTCTAAAGATAATTCTTTTATTAATTTTTTCTTAATATCTTTTATTATATCTTCATAATTAGGTTTTTTTTCAGGTGAGATAGTAATAATTTTATATATACTTAACCCAAACTTAGTTTTTATAGGGCCTAATGTTTCATTCAATCGTGCATTAAAAATAATATTAGCACTTTCTGATGGCAGATCAGACTTTTTTAAATAGCCTAAATTTGTGTCTGATTTATTTAGATTGAATTTACTTTTGGCAAGCTCATTGAAATTTTTACCTTTTTTAATCAAATCCACGAATTCTTGGGCTTTAATTTCATTTTGTGTTGTTATTTGAAGTATTTCTCTTGTTTCTTCTATTTTATAATTTGATTTCTCAATTTTGTATTTTTCATCTATTTGTTTTTTATTAATTATAATCTGATTTTCAAAATAAGATGGAATAATCTCTAAATACTTTATGTCTCTTGTTATAGGTATTTCATAAGATTTTTTATTTTTTTCATAAAAAGATTTTAAAACATCATCAGATGGATTTATAATTTCATTTTGGTTAACAATTTTAAATGTTTCATATTCAATATCCCTAACTTCATTTTGCCAATCAATAATTTTCTTTACAATTTTTTTATTATAATAATCGTTATTTATTATTGGCATTGATAGTTGTTTAAAATTTGATTGAGTCTTTATCGTGTCAAGATATTTTTCTTCAGATAATCCTGCATTTTTAAGACTTTGTATAAATTTGTTTTGTGAAAATTTACCAAGTGGATCTTTGAATGCCTTTTCTTCTTTAATTAATCTCATTTGTTCAGATAATGGAACATTTAAGTCTAGAAAATTAGCTTCTTCATTTATTAAAATTTCTTGTTCTAGTTTGTTTAAAACGCTCTTATGCATCCCATTTTTAATTGCATCTTCTAGGCTGGGTCTATCTGGCAACATATACCTTGCTCTGTTAATTTCATTTAGAGCATCTTCAATTGATATAGTTTGATTTTCAACACTTAAAATAGTCTTGCCTTTTGATCCTCCTGTTAAATCTCCAACACCCCACAAAGCAAAGCCACAGACTAAAAGTACAAGAAAGCATTTAAAAAATATAGATTTTGTTTGGTTCCGAAGAGCTCTTAACATTTAATTTCCTAGTAGAATTGTTAACAGTTTTAAATTAATATACTATATGAATTATTTTTTAAATAATTTAATTTTTAATTATTCAATTATTTAACTTTTAGGAATTGAGAAATGATATTCATATGTTTGTAGCCGCAAATTGGAAAATGAATTTAGACAAAAAATCTATTCTAGAATTTACTAAATCTTTACATAAATTTAAATTTTCAAACCAAATAAATACATGTATTTTCCCTCCAATGACTTACATAGATTATTTACATGATCTTATTTACAACTTGCCTATATCTATTGGAGGACAGAATTGTCATTTCAAATCTTCCGGAGCGTTCACTGGAGAAGTTTCGGCAAATTTTCTTAAAGATACGGGTTGTGAATATGTGTTAGTAGGACACTCTGAAAGAAGAATACTAAATAATGAAAATAATGCTGAAATAAAGTTACGTGCTCAAACTGCAATAAATTCTAATTTAAAAGTTATTCTTTGTGTGGGAGAGAGTTTAAGTGATCGAGAAGAAGGCAAGGCTCTTGAATATATAGAGAAACAAATTAATAACTGTTTGCCAAATAATTTTAAAAATTTATTCATAGCATATGAACCTATATGGTCAATTGGTACTGGCAAAATTCCAAGTGCATTTGAAATTCAAGAAATGCACTCTCAGATAAAAAAAATTGTATCTAGAATTTCAAATAAAAATATACACGTTCTTTATGGTGGTTCAGTTAATACTGAAAATATAAAGGAAATATTGAAAATAACTAATGTTGATGGAGTATTAGTAGGTGGAGCAAGTCTTAAAGCAAAAGATTTTCTTGCAATTTACTCAGCAGCAGTTAAACATTTAGATATTTCATCATAATTACAGGATATTAAATGATTACAGTAATATTAGTTATACATGTTATTTTGGCTATATGTATAATCTTAGCAGTTTTAATGCAAAAAAGTGAAGGTGGTGGGTTAGGCATTGGAGGATCCAGTGCCGGAGGTGGCTTCATGACTGCGAGAGGTACTGCAAACTTTATGACCAAACTTACAGCATTTCTGGGTGGTTGTTTTTTCTTAACTTCCATTGTTCTTGCTTTATTATCTTCTCAAGAGACTCCTTCGATTTCAAATGAAGTAAAAAAAACAATTGAAGAAAGTTCTACAAAAGTTCCTACTGTTCCCCTTGATAATTAACTAGGTTGTTAAATGAAAAATACATCGGTAAAATTTATTTTTATAACCGGGGGTGTTGTTTCATCATTAGGTAAAGGTTTAGCTTCTGCATCTTTAGGAGCTTTACTTCAAGCCAGGGGATATAGTGTTAAATTAAGAAAATTAGATCCATATTTGAATGTTGATCCTGGAACAATGAGTCCTTATCAACATGGTGAATGTTATGTTACAGATGATGGAGCTGAAACAGATTTAGATTTAGGCCATTATGAGAGATTTACAGGAGTTCCTGCAAAAAAATCTGACAATATTACAACAGGTAAAATCTACTCTAACGTTATCACAAAGGAAAGAAGAGGAGATTATTTAGGTGCTACTATTCAAGTAATTCCTCATGTTACCGATTCAATAAAAGAATATATACTTTCTGATATTAACGATGAGGATTTCATTCTTTGTGAAATTGGTGGAACCGTTGGGGATATAGAATCACTTCCATTTATAGAAGCTATTAGACAATTAGGTAATGAATTAGGTTTATCTCAAACTTGTTTTTTACATGTTACTCTGTTGCCTTATATAAAAACTGCTGGAGAATTAAAAACCAAACCTACTCAACATTCTGTAAAAGAATTGCAAGGAATGGGTATACAACCGGATTTGTTACTTTGTAGAACTGAAGAGAGGATTCCAAATGAACAAAAATTAAAAATTGCCTTATTTTGTAATTTAAAACCTGAATCTGTAATTGAAGCTCTTGATTCTTCATCAATATATGAAGTTCCAATTTCTTATCATAAACAGGGGCTTGATGAACAAATTTGTAAACATTTTAATCTAGACTTATCAAAAAAAATTAATCTGAATCGTTGGAACAAAATAAATGAAATTCAAAAATCATCTGATGGAAATGTAAATATTGGCATTGTAGGAAAATACACCTCTTTGATTGATGCTTATAAATCTTTGATTGAAGCAATCAATCATGGTGGTTTAGACAATAATGTAAAAGTAACAATTAAATGGGTGAACTCTGAATCTTTAGAAGATCAAAATTTAAATTTAACAAATTTTTTAAAAGATATTAATGGCATAATTGTTCCAGGAGGATTTGGTGAGCGTGGTTCTGAAGGTAAAATAAACGCCATTAAATATGCTAGATTAAATAATGTACCATTTTTTGGTATTTGTTTTGGTATGCAAATGGCTGTAATTGAATTTGCAAGAAACGTTCTTAATATGAAAGATGCTTCTTCGTCCGAGTTTGGGGCAACAAAATTGCCGCTAGTAGGTCTTTTAACAGAATGGCAAACAAAAATAGGATTAGAAAAGAGGGATAAAGAATCTGATCTTGGTGGCACTATG
>CEOK01068842.1_pt1 | contig 11469 bp, 21 predicted proteins | sample 427001 | NCBI WGS metagenome assembly CEOK01 (sample SAMEA2591108, study PRJEB7988) | marine metagenome | isolation source: saline water (ENVO:00002010), including | reverse complement strand
ATTTTATCACTCTGGAACGTGGTCAACGACATGAACAAATTAGATTTCATTGGTGCGGCAATTCATAAACTAACTGGGAACATTCCCGGTGCATTTTTTTTCAGCGGTAAATCGGAATACAAAAATCTGGTTTGGAATACCAGCTTATACACTGGGAAAATTCCAACGGAAGCAGAAGTTGATGTCCAATGCGAAGCACTTTTAGTGGCTGAACCGAAAAAAAGACTAAGAATCCATCGGGATCGATTACTGACTGAATGTGATTGGACGCAAATGCCCGATGCAAAATTGAGTTCATCGAAAAAAAATGAATGGATTACTTATCGGCAATTGTTACGAGATTTACCGGCAACTGCATCACCAAAGCTTGACAGCGGTTTTATTAAAAACGTGACATGGCCGGTCAAGCCAACACAGGGGTAAACAATGAGCGAAATTATTTCAAGCACCATGAGTCTTAAAGATAGTGGTGGTGATAATTATTATACCAAACTCACTTCAGCAGATATCGGTGCAGACAAAAGTTTTACGCTGACAAGCCCTGTTTTACAAGTTGTCCAAACGATAAAAACGGATACGACATCAATAGCTCTGTCATCAGGTGCAGTCAGTTCTGCGGTAAGTGGTTTAACCGTTGCGATTACGCCAGCTTCAACAAGTTCAAAAGTTTTAATAAGTGGATTTGTCACCGTTGCAATGAGTTCTGACGATTTAGTTGTTCATATCGCTCTCTCTAAGGGCGGTAGTGTTATCTCAGGAGCTGTTGCCGCAAGCCCAAGCAATCGGTTCGCAGGCCACTCAGCAGGGTTTGTAAAATATGATGGTTATGTCATGACGAGCATACCTTTTAATTTTTTAGATTCACCTTCAACCACTTCTGCAACTACCTATGGAGTGCTGTTGCATAACAGTTCGTCATCATCACGGACAATTTACGTCAACATCTCACAGACAGATACAGACAATAGCACAAATGCAAGATTGACAAGCGTCATAACGGCAATGGAAGTAGGAGGTTAAATCATGGCAGTAGTCATCAACGGAAATGGAACGGTCACAGGCGTAACAAGTGGGGTGGGCGAAGTCTTACAGATTCAATCTACTATTTTAGATGCTGTTACAAGTTTTACTTCTACTAGCTATACAGATTTTACTGATCTTAATGTGTCGATTACTCCTTCCTCTACTAGTAGTAAAATTTGGGTCGGTGTCGAAATGTGTTTAACCAATACAACAAACGGCAATTATGGCAGTGCAAGATTGAGAAGGACTATCGGAGGATCAGGTGAGGTCACGGTGAATGGGCCTGACAAATCCGGTTACAGCAATGCAAAAGGCGGACTGTATGGAGTGTATTCTTACAACGGTTGGTATTACAGTTCCGCAAAAATTTGTTCTTCTTTTTTTGACGCGCCAAATACAACTTCAGTTTGCAATTACAAAGTTCAAATTCTGAGTAATGCAGGGACTACAAGAGTGGGTGCAAATGGTTACTACTCTAACAGGGATTCAACTGCTGATGTTTTTTTAAACACGATCATTTATGCATGGGAGGTAAGGTCAGCATGACAGATTTTTATTACGATGTTTCATCTGCGGTATTAGCAATCAATCCGTCTGCACAATGTATTGTCACAGATGAGAATATTGATAAAATTGAGTGGTTAAGTGGTACAACTCCAATCTCAAAATCAGCAATTCAAGCCAAGCAAGCAGAGCTAAAGACTGCCTACGATAAATTAGCTTATCAACGAAATCGAAAAATTGAGTATCCATCTATTGAAGATCAGCTAGATAAAATTTATCACGGTGGCATAGATGGTTGGAAAGTAGACATCAAAGCAATCAAAGATAAGTATCCTAAACCATGATCAATCTTTTAATCGGACCCATCGCAGACTTGGCTGGCACTTGGCTCAAAGGAAAAGTGGAACGGCAGAAAGCTAAGACCGAGATGGTGGTTTCTGAGCGCAAGATGCAAGCGCAAATCAATTTAAAAAAATCCGAAGCAGACATCGATTGGGATTTAATCGCTTTGGAAAATCAACGCAACTCATGGCGTGACGAGTTTTTGACAATTTTATTGAGTATCCCAATTATCTTATGTTTTGTTCCGGGCATGGAAGAAACGGTGAGCAAAGGTTTTGAAAATATGGATCGGTTGCCGCAATGGTTTCAAATAGCGTTTTTAGGATCAGTTGCAAGTGCATTTGGCTTGCGAGGCTTACAGCAATTTTGGGGTAAGAAGAAATGATCGTTTTGGAAACTGTTCACGGGCTAAAACAAAACATTTATTTTGAGGAAAAACCAATGACCAATTGGAAATATTTTTCAGAGCTTGAAATGCAATGCTCACATACGGGGCAATGCGACATGAATTCGGAATTTATGGACAAACTTGATATTTTGCGCGATTTGCATGGCCCGTTAAAAATCAGCAGTGGATTTCGTTCCATTTTGCATCCGATTGAAGCCGCAAAAGAAAAACCCGGGAAACACAGCAAAGGCATTGCAGCTGACATCTTGTGTTACGGCAAAAATGCACACGAACTGTTAAAAAATATAATGAAAATGGGCTGTTTTTATGGTGTTGGACTAAAACAATCGGGCGAGTATTCAACTCGATTTATTCATGTTGATATAGATGGAACCTCAACAAATCGTCCGTGGATCTGGACGTATTGAATGCTGTGGTATGTGGTTGTGTTCATGGTATTCACAAACGACTTTGACCGCCATATTTATATCTTCCAGTGGGGTTTCCCAGAAGTTGATCAATGCATTGCATTTGCAAAAAAAAACCAAACCACGTTATTTTACATGGCGCACAAAGCTTACGATTTCAAAAGATCGCCTTTGAATTTGATGTGTGTTTCATCCGAGGGAATCCGAAAGTTAGAGCCGCAACGGATGGATGATATACACATATGATTGAACTTGGGGTTGCCCTCACAGCTCTCTCTGCAATCTCATCAGCAGTGAGCCAAGGCAAAGAATTGTTTGAGGTTGGCTCCCAGTTAGACACGTTTTTTAGTGCACAGAGCAAAATTCAAAAAGCTACCCATGATACAAAATCTAAAGTTTGGAAAGACCCAGAGTTATGGAGTGAATTTCAAGCAAATGAACGGCTAAAACGAGAAATTTCGACACTCAGAGAAGTGATGATTTATAGCGGCAGACCAGGCCTTTGGGGTGATTGGTTGCAATGGCAATCTGACGCAAAAAAACGCAGAGAAGAAGCAGAAAAAGAATTGCAGAGACAAGCAATTAAACGCCAGAAGGTGATTGGTGAAGCGTTCCACGTTTTTGCTATCACAAGTATTTCTTTGCTTGGCATATTTAGTGTTTTGTATGTCATCGTAACCTACTGATGGAATCATTTCTCGAACCGTTGTTGACTTTGGGCGGTGCATTTTTGGTGACCGTGGTTGCTTTTGTAAAACTGCAAAGTCATAGCGATCAAAACCGCCGGGACATTGAAGACTTAAAAAAAGCAAACGATAGCAATGAAGCAAAAATTCACGAAAATTTTGTCCACAGTATCAAAGGCCAAGGGGCGGTTCAGCAAAATCAAATCCGCATTGACAATTTGGAATCAAAAATGGAAACGGCATTTGATCTTTTAAACATTTATCGGGATAAATTGGATTTTTACGAAAAACGAAACAACGGAAAACACTAAGGTAAATTTATGAATCCAGTTAACAAAGAAATCAAAGATTTGACCGGCGATGGTCAGGTTTCCGAAGCAGAATTTTTATTGCAAAAATCTATCATTGAAGAAGACCAAGATAACGAAAGTCAAAAACTTTTAGCCCAACAGGGCATTGCGTTTAGCTCACTTGCAGCGTTAATCATTTTTATGATTGTGATGATGACTCCACTAATAACAATCGAGCGAATTTCTGCAATTGAACCCATATTTCAGATGATGATTTTTTCGTTAAGTTCGCTGGTTGGCGTTTTTATGGGAATTCAAGGGTTTCAGCAACTGCGAAAAAAATGATAATCGCTTACCCAATTTTTCTAACAAAATCGTTTTTCATTTTTGATGCTGTTTCCGCGTCACGCGATATTGAATCAGGGTCAGCAATGTGATGCGTGTAAACTTTTTGCGTCAAAGACGCATCAGAATGACCAATGATTCGCGCTAGAGTTGACCAGCTAGCGTTATTTATCTGTCCATCACTTTGTGCATTTACCCAGTAACTTGCAAAGGCGTGACGGAGCATATGCTGGGTGATCGGCGGCACATTGGCATTTTTACAAGCTCTTTGCAATTGTTTATAAAAAGTCGTGCCACTTAACGAAACACGTTGCATTCGGTCATTCACAAACACAGCACGATCGTCATTCCATTTATATCCCCTCTGCAAACAAAACTCTTTTTGTCGAACTAACTCTGCTTTGAGCATGGAAAGCCATGCTCCGGTCAAAGGCACAATGCGCTTACCAGCCTTCGTTTTTAATTGGTCAATGATTTTAAAAATTGCACTACCATCCGCATTCTTACCTATCATCTTTGCTGATTTGCTCACGCTAATTTTTACGGTGTCTTTACCAATCCAAATAATATCTGACCAATTCAACGCAATCCTTTCGCTTGAGCGCAGTCCTGTTTTTTGAGCAAACATAAAATTCAACACAGCTTCATCGGGTAATGCATGAAAAATAGCTTCAAGTGTTTCTAAACTTATATTTTTTTTCATTGATTCATCACTGTACCTCTCATCTGTCGATTCTTTAGACGGGTATTGGCCTCTAAACAAATTCATTGGGTTGTGTTCAATGCATTTTTTATCAATGGCTAAATCAAGGAATGTTTTCAAAGAAGTCCAATATCCACGTTTTGTTGATCCGGATAAAAGTTTCCCTGATGAATTTTTCCAACTAGCAATTTCAGCGAGAACATGATGTTTCAGAAAATGTTTGTTAAATTCTGATGGTTTGAATTGGGAAATTTTTTTGTTACCTACGCGAATTTCTAAAATTCTGCGAACACGACATAAATCGTTGTGGCTATAGCGATAGCCAATTTGTTTGCCGAAAATTTCTTCAGCACAATCACTTTCCAAACGATTGGTTTGTTTCTCGTTGTAAAAAATAATTAATTTTTCACAAGTCCAATTCGCTGATGAATTCACTGATTGGAGTTTTGCCAATTCCAAAGAATTTTTTGACAAATAAAAATCACGAAATTTTTCTGCATCATCTATCGTTTTGAAATATTTCCGTAATCCCTTGTCAGTCCCGTTGGGAATTCGTAACTCGATGTGGGATTGTTTTTTCTTCTTTTTAGTTTTGTTGACGCGAATTGTAATATCCATTTTGTGTTTTTCCGTTTGTGTTTTTGACATCAGATGTCACTACATTATTCGGAGTTTCAGCAGAAATCAACTGCAAAAAACATATGAAATCGACACTTTTAAAAAAATTTTTGGCTCACGACAGACACTCAATCGACACTTTTGGGTGCCGATCTAGTGCTAAGTTATTGATTTTAAATAAATAAAGTTGGTCGGGGATGACGGATTTGAATCCGTTATTAATTGGTCATGCTGGGTTGAAATAACTTTAAATAACTGAAATTATTCCTTTTTTATAGCAATTTTAAACCGGGCGCACCCGCATAAAAGAATATAGGCATTTACGGACAGACACGCATTAGACACTGTGGGATGACGTTCCTCATTGCATCACTGCATCAACGGTTGATTTTTTGAAAAACCACAAAAACCCGACTTTCTTTCCTTCTAAACTTCCATCTTCAATCATGCGAATGACACGTTTTCGATGCAGTTCTTTCGTTGATCCGAAAATAATTTGCGCCGCTTCACTCGTTGAAATTAGCCGATCTTTTTTCTCTTTCTTAGCCATCGTTATTCTCCCAAGTATTCGGAAACAATTTAACCGTTCCTTTTCTTGCCCACATTCTTTTGTCCACACTCGTTTTTTCCCGAAAGGTCGCGCTGAAAGTAATGCTATTTTTACGCAACATTGCCATCACCGAGAACCACCAATCTTGCTCTTTTTTTGGCAATTCAATTAAGCTCCCGTCATCGTCAACCTTGTTCAGCCACAAATCTACGGCGTAGTTCACACCTTCAACAAGGTCTGCTTTTTGTTTGTGGTTAGAATTTCCGGCCAATGGTTTCATCTTATATACTCCTTTTTAATTTAGAATGGGATTTCGTCATCAGTTACACTCTCCTTTGCTGGTTCTGGTGTTGAATGAAAATTGGGGATATCACCAAAAATACTTTGCTCAATTTTTTGAGGATCTCGTTCTTTTTGGCTTTTGATTTGTGCTTTATCAGATTTTGCTTTTTCTTGCGCCTGTTGCATCACTTTGAAGTAATTTTCATCAGGATCAGGCGGGCTTAGTGCTTTCAATCGCTCATCAAAATCTGATTTGACACGATGGGCAATGATGTCGATTTGTTTCAAACACAATTCATATAATTTTTTATGTCGCTCATTCCACAAATCTTTAAGCATCTTCGATGTCGGACAAGCGATAAAATTTTGCACAGCAAGTTTTTCCCACGCAGACCAGTATGCCGTTTGTTTTGCCATTGCTGATATGACACCCTCTTTTGAAACTTTTTCTGAATCAATCGCCTGTGGTGGAGACTCAAAATCAAATTCAATTGGTTTTGCTGTTACTTCTTGATCATTTTTTTCAACAATTTTGTCTTGCTGTTTCTCTTTTTGCTTTGCCAGCTCCTTTTGCATCGCTTCAACTTTTTCCGTCAACAAGATTTTTTCTTGATCAATCATCGCCTTGCCCACTTCATTTGCCGAGCCGTATTCGCCGCCGTGAAGCCCTAAGTTGGCAAGAGCGCGGCCAATCGAGCTGGTTTCGCAAACCTCCAAAGCACTTGTTTTCAAAATGTGCGTTGATCCTCGAATTTCCTCGGCAAACCCATCAGCAAGAACAAGCCCTTCATGTGTTTTTATTTCGGTGTGACAAATCACAACATCTTGTGAATTTTCAATTAATTTTGTAGTCATGCACAAATCTGTAAAAAACTGATTGCGGAATATTTCATTCCTTGCCGCCACTGTTGTATATGTTTTCCCTTTCAGTTTGGTTTTTGTCTTTTCATCAATGACTTTAATTTGATCAATCGCTCGATTCAATTTTTGGTTCAAAGAATCTGCCATTTTTTTATGTCCCTCCTGTTTGCGAATAAATCCATTGCCAAAGCCTTAAAACTTGGTTTTTCGTTCCAAAAAATTGAATTAAAATCAGGGGCATCAATCAACTGACACAGCTCCATTGGTGTCGATGTTTTTTTTAGATGCAACTCCGTCACCTGACAAAAATCAATAGTTTGGCTAATGACAAAATCTAAAAAATCTGGTGTGAGCTGTTCACAATTTTCAGCGTGGAAAATTTCATGTCCATTTGCGTTTGCTACAACAATGACGGGTAATTCCCCATCATTTAATGCGTAGTATCCGGCAACTTGGCTGACCCATGATTTTTCAAAAATGCCTGACAATGTTTTTGGCAAACTTTTGATTGATGCTTCATTTGTTGTTTTCAAAAGACTTGGGAAACCATCTTTGTTGTTGACCCATTTTGTCTTCAGCTCAATTCGCCTGTTGTAATCCGGTTTGGTATAATACGGAAGGTCACAGCCCGGAAGTTTGTTGAGCAAATCTGTTTCGCCCGAACAAGGTTCTTGTGTCAATTCCAATGCTTCTTGCATCCCTTGGAAGGCATTCAAAATGACTGATCTAAGCAACGGTGCAATCGCTTCTTTTTGCGCTTGATCACGCCCTTGATCCCAATCTCTCGGAATGTATTTATCGAATTCGTTGTCGGCTAAAAGACCCACAATGGGATAAGCATCACCATCGATCAGCATTTTATCAACTGACTTTTGGACAATGCGTCCCGCGCACATTACGGCACTGTCGCTATATTGAAAAGAGTCTAATATATGTTGGCTAAGATCATGTTTTATATCGTTTTCTATATTAATTTTTGCTTGTGCAAGCAAAGGTCTAACAAAACTTTTGTCGAAATAGGATTTACTTCGGTCTTTTGGATTGGAATGATGCCACCAATGGTGACGCTTCGCATACTCAGGAATTTTTATGATTGTCATATTATCTGCCTTAACAGTTGTCAAGACAGATAATAATCAGAGTTTGAGACTCTTGACAACTGTTGTCACATTTTTAACCTAATGGGTCAAAACCCACGATTTATGTACGTTGACAACCGATATCGACAGGCAAGTTGATTACAGTTAATATAGGTGTAGACCATAACAGTTTGATATTCTTGAATTGTTTTTTATTTCCTAAAAGCGTTTCAACATTAAAGAAATTTGCCTTTGGCTGGTAAATAATTCCACGCAAGATTTCGCCTTTGCTTGTTTTGCAGATTGAATCATTCCCAATGCACGAAATATTAATAATATTGTTTTTAACGTCATTGCCATCGAAAAATTCCCAGCGGTTGTTTATGTTTTCTTGCTCGCTTTCAATAAGCACACAAGACCAGTGAGCTGGCATTTGAAAAGCTGGAGTCAAAATTGAATTTAATTCGATATTAGTGTCAACAATATTTGTGTCGGTGACAATGCCGAAAAATGGCACTGGGGCAGGGGGCAAAAGCAATGTGTGTTTTGGAATGCCCAAAACATTTGCATATGTCTCCAACATTGCAGTGTCAATGGGGACTTTATTGTTGACATGGCGTGAGACAGTCTCGCGGGTGACACCGGCAAGTGCAGCGACTTTTGATTTTGTCATGCCAGACCTCCGGATTGCTTGATCAAGCAATTCACCAATGGTGAGTGCTGGTGCAACACGGGAGTTATTTTTTTCTGAAAGTTTTTTTCCGGTTTGAACCATTTTAAGTGTGCCTTGAAGGATAAAAGTGGTTCTGCACTGTAGCAACATTTGACGTTGTTTGCCACATTTACGGACAAAATATTAGCTGTGCTTATTTTATCTTTAAAAAATTGACGCATAAGTGACTCCTGGCGGTGCTTGTTGCCCTTTGATTGCTGTCGTTAATAAACTTCCAATCCATTTCTTTGACTCATAATTTATATTTGATGGAGCATTAATCTGATTTCTAACGTACTGCTCATGGTTTTTTTCCCAAAGTTTTTGCATATTGATCTCCAGTTTTGGTTACGTTAATTTTATACCACCTTGTCCATTATCATCAAAAAAACAAAAGATCAAATAAAATTTTTAAATGTGACACTCAAAGTCACAACAATCATGTATCATTGTGGAACGTAATGACACTGCATGACACTGCATGAACCGTTATGACACGCTATAACACGCTATAACACGCTATGACATTGCATGAACTGTGATGACACTGAATAGGAGGCTATGACACGCGATGACACTTAATGAGTGGCGTATCCAAAAAGAATATAATCTTAGCTCTGTTGCTTATTTGCTGGACACATCGATAAAAAATGTAAGCCGGTGGTGCAATCAGGGAGTTTTACCGCAACCAGAAATGCTCATGAGAATTCAAGATTTGACTTTAGGAGCTGTGAATCCGGCTGATTTTTATGGCGATACAAACGATTTTTATGAAAGATAATTTCGCAACCGAGGAGCAAATCCATAAATCAATTGTCGATTTTTTAAATATTGTTTTGCCGGAAAATGCCTTATTCCATCATTCACCAAATGAAGGAAAAAACCACATTGCCTGGATCGTAAAACAAAAAAAATTAGGCTGTGTTTCTGGTTGGCCTGACCTTGAGATTTTTTGTCCTGGTCATTCTGTGATATTTTTGGAAATCAAAACAAAGAGAGGCAGACTGTCACCCAATCAAAGGATGATCAAAGAACAATTTGCCAAAATCAAATTGCCTTATTTTATTTGCAGATCGATTGATGACGTAAAAAAAGCCCTGCAACAGCAGGGCGTTGAATTAAAAACCTTTTAAAAACCTTTGGGATGAGTGACTGAAAGCAATTGCTCTAGCTGTCTGAAGCTGGGTGGCCGAGTTCGATTTTTAATTTTAAAAAACACATTTTTGTCCATGCCAGCTTTACCATAAATTTCACGCCAGGTTTTTGTTTTGTTTAACTCGTCCAAAAGCTCCATAATTTCATCAAATAAATTTTGCAAGCTCCTTTTTTTTCTAGCCATACTTACCCATTCTCATTAACTGAATAGCTGGGATGACCAGCCTCAACATAAAAACTTTCCTCCGCCAACTCGTCAACATATTCTTCAATTTTGATTGGCCTTTCAATCCCACGCACCGAATAATGCGGAGGACTCGATTCGCCATGGTTTAGTTCAACCATCTTTTCGTTCAACGATTTAGCTTTTTGCATTGCGTCATCTTCCGTAAGAAACACTTGGACTTCTCCATTTGGTGATTCCAAAAAACAATTTTCGGGAACATTAAATTGGTTAGCGTAATAGTTAAATTCAACCCAGATTTTATATTTCATTCGTCATTCTCCTCAAGAACAAGGCGGCGAGGTTCTTCAATTTTTGACACTCGCATGATACCGTCATCGTCTTCATATTCTTCTTCAATTGTCCACGGCCCTTCAATTTTGTATGGCTTTTCTTTCGGCCAAAAACCTGTTGATGTCGCAAAACTATATAGTTTCGGATCGCACTCTTTGCACTTTTCCATTAACTCAAAATATAATTCTGGCGCAGTTTTGGCGTAATCAACCATGCGTTCATGTTCCTTTTTTCGCCATGCAATGATTTCTTTGTTGACCACTTCAGACATTTCATCAATAAAATCATTTTGCATGACCTCTCCAAATGCGGTATCGCTACAACAATCTTTCGCTATCATTTCAAAATAAAAGCTGTCTCGATGGTCATCGCCGACAAAAAAACGAAACACCTTATGGCTTATACAGTCGCAACAAGGGTCTATTTGATTACCGAACTTATCAAATTCTGGCTGGTTATACTGCCAATCTGCGTCTTCTTCAAAATAAAATACCTCGCTTTTTCTTTCTTCTCCGTTGATTTCCTTCAAAATCACCCTGTCACTCCATTCTCCAATAACTCTATATTTCATTGTTCTTCCTCTCTCAAATCTGATATACACATAAGATATTCATCAATGGTTCTGGCACACTCCACCAATAAATCTTTTGGTGTCGTAGGCGGAAAATCATAAATTTGCATCTCATTGTCATCGTCCTCATCGTCCTCATCGACAAAAACCAAACCTTCGATCAACTCGCCCGATACTGTCCATTTCGCAACAAACTCTGGCTTTTGCCTGTGAATCACATAACCCTGTTCGTCCGGACAGTATGGGTCTATGCCTACTATGAACTTGCCTTTCATACAATATCCTTCAAGAAATAGAGCTTTTCATTTCCGCTAAATTCCTCATCATTTTTTTTTATATAAAAATACTGGTCAACGTCTGGGTATTCAGAAACCAAGTCTTTTCCTTTATTTGCGATATCTCGCACAGCGTTTTT
>CEOK01063384.1_pt1 | contig 11473 bp, 11 predicted proteins | sample 427001 | NCBI WGS metagenome assembly CEOK01 (sample SAMEA2591108, study PRJEB7988) | marine metagenome | isolation source: saline water (ENVO:00002010), including | reverse complement strand
CATTTATCTCATAATTTTGGATTCACTATAAAAAAAATTGAATCAGATGGATTCCAGATAGCAGACAGGATAGATTCTTTATTTTCAACAGATAGAGAAGTCCAAAGATCTAAAGCAGTTGGTGCTTTGGTGATTGGACTAACACAGACTGTTGAAAGAACTAGACCTGATATATTAATTGTTGTAGGTGATAGAGAAGAAAGTATAGCCGCTGCCATTGTTGGCAACTATTTTGGGATCTTAATTATGCATATTGGTGGAGGTGATCCAGCATTTGGTAATACAGATGATCCAATAAGGTTTGCCGTCTCAAAACTATCACATATTCATTGTGTAATGCATGAAGAATATGCTAAAAATTTGATTAATATTGGTGAAGAGGATTTTAGAATTTTTAATACGGGCAATCCCTCATACACCAATATAGATAATGTAGGTTTTATAAAACAAAGTAAATTATTTGAAAATCTAGGTATTAAATCTAGCAAAGATAATTTCATTGTACTTATACAGCATCCCCTGTCATCTGAAGTTGAATCAACAGAATTGCAAATTGATACAACGTTACAAGCTCTTAAAGATTTTTGTTGTATGCATAATTATTTAACAGTCTGCATATCACCAAATTCAGATCCCGGATCTGAAATAATAAGAGAAAAGATAAGAAATTTTATTGAAGAAGATTGGTTTTTTTATACTGAAACCCTTACAAGAGATATGTTTGTTAATCTTATGCGACATGCCAAATCTTTAATAGGCAATTCAAGTATGGGAATACTGGAGGCTCCACATTACAAATTACCAGTAGTTAATGTTGGAAATAGGCAAAAGGGAAGACTAAATGCAGGAAATGTAATTTTTGTTGATCACTGTAAAGACAAGATAATTGATGAAATTACGCGAGCATGCCTTGATGTAGGTTATAGGAAAAAAATTAAAACTCTTGATAATCCATATGGTGATAAGAACTCTTCAAAAAAAATTATAAAAATAATCCATGACATAAATCTTGATGAGTCAAGATGGCTTAATAAAAGAAAACTAGTACCATAGAGATAAATACTTAAAGGCTTAATATGAAAAACAATATATTAGTTGTATCACCTCACCCAGATGATGAAACTTTAGGCATGGGTGGAACACTACTTAGAAAAAAGTTTGAAGGAAATAACCTAGCATGGCTTATCATAACAAATGTTTCTGAAGACTATGGTTGGCCAAAAGATTTTGTTAATACGAGACAAAAAGAAATACATAATGTAGCAAATAATTATGATTTCAATAAGCTATACAATTTAAATCATGAGCCTTCTAAATTAGACCTTGTGCCTAAAGGGAAATTAGTCTCAGAGGTAAGTGAGGTTTTCAAAGACTTTAATCCTAATGAGGTCTATTTACCCCATCCTTCAGATATTCATTCTGATCATAGTTCAACATTTGATGCAGTTATTAGCTGTACAAAGTGGTTTAGACACCCCTATGTTAAAAAAGTTTTCTTATATGAGACTCTTTCAGAAACAGAGGCAAATATTAATCCGAGCAACCCTTACATGCTAAATACTTTTGTTGATATAGAACCATACTTGAAAAAAAAAATAGAAATAATGAATATTTACAAATCTGAGGTTAGTGCATTTCCATTCCCAAGAAGCGATGATGCTATAGTGTCTTTAGCTAAATATAGAGGTTCGTCATCAGGATTCAATGCTGCTGAATCGTTTCAAATGCTCATCAATAGACAATAATGCATCAAGACTTCAAAAAAAATATTTTAAATGAAGATTCATCTATTAAAGAAGCCTTAAATTTATTAGACAAGCTAACAATTAAAATTATTTTTGTTATTAATACTACCAGGGTATTTTGTGGAACAATTACTGATGGCGATATTAGAAGAGGTTTATTGAGAGGAGTGACTCTCGAATCAAAAGTTGCTGATCTTATGAATAAAAATTCTATTTCAGCAAAAATTGGTACAAGTGAAGTTGAACTCAAAGACCTAGCTTCCCAAAATGATATTAAATGCATTCCAATTTTATCTAATGATAATCTATTAGAAGATATTTTTTATTTGGATGAAGATTTGCCTAAAGGCGATATTGAAAATGCTGTATTTATAATGGCTGGCGGGTTTGGAAAACGATTAAGACCTTTAACAGACAACTGCCCAAAACCAATGTTAAAAATTGCTGGTAAACCTATTCTTGAAATAATTATAGAAAAATTTATTGATGCGGGTTTTAGAAGATTTTACATATCAACACATTTTTTACCTGAAGTCATAGAAGATTATTTTAAAGACGGATCTCATTTGGGCATTAATATCAAATATTTACATGAAGATGAGCCTCTTGGAACGGGAGGAGCTTTAAGCATGCTACCATCAGATGAAATTAATCAGCCATTCATCATGATAAATGGTGATGTTGTCACCAATGTGAATTTAGAGAAGCTTTTAGATTTTCATAAAGAGAATAATGCATTAGCAACAGTATGTGCCAGGCAATTTGATCAGCAAGTTCCATATGGCGTCATAAATCATGATAAATTAAATATTACATCCATCACAGAAAAACCAATTAATAGTTATCTTATAAATGCTGGTATTTATGTTCTTGATAGAGATATTTTAAATTTTGTTAGAAAAAAAGAGTTAATAGACATGCCAGATGTAATTGAGAAAGCCATAAATAAAAAAAATAAAGTTAGTGTTTTTCCAATTCATGAATATTGGCTTGATGTTGGTCAAAAAAATGACTTTAATCAAGCTGATATTGATTATAGAAAACATAAAGCGAAGAATGAATAGGCAATACATATGTGTTGTTGGACTGGGCAATATTTCAACTCGTCATAGGAAAAACATAAGACAAGTTTTTAAGAATTCCTTTATAATAGGCCTTTCGTCAAGCCAAAGAAATATTGTTGATCTTCCCCATGAATGCGATCTTGTTGTTCAAAGTTTCAAAGAAGTATTGGAATATAATGTTCAACTTGCAATTATTGCATCGCCAGCAACTATGCATTACGATCATGCACATTTTTTTATATCTAATAACATACCCACTCTTATTGAAAAGCCTATAGCGGCATCGCTAACAGAGGCTTATAAAATTAAAGCTTCAGCATATAAATATAAAACTCCTGTAGCAGTAGGCTATTGTTTAAGATATATGCCATCAGCAAGAATAGTAAAAGAGACTATAAACAATTCTCTTATAGGAGATATTTATAATATTCATATCTGCGCTGGAGAGCATTTAGATAATTGGAGAAAGAATAAAGATTATAGAGAATCTGTATCTGCTTTAAAAAAATTAGGCGGAGGTGTTCTTTTAGAATTAAGTCATGAAATAGATTATTTGTGTTGGTTGATTGAAGATGTAAAGTTCACATCCTCATATATTAGAAATTCTAATTATTTAGATATAGATAAGGATATTGAAGATGTTGCTGATATTATATTTAATATTAGTAATGGGGCCTGTACTATGCATCTAGATTTTTTACAAATACCATCACAAAGGCATGCAACATTCTATGGAACGAATGGAAGACTTGAATGGGATATAAAACATAACACTGTAGACTTAATTACAATTAATAGCGAAAAAAATTTATATAACGGTGCAAATTGGGACAAAAATAATATGTATTTAGATATGTTAAGTGACTTTAGAAAGTATACTAAAAACCAGTCATCTGAATATTTAGCATCCGTTAAAAATAGCATCAAAGTAATTGAATTAATTCATCAAATAAAGAGCTATGAAGAGGGGGAGAGCTTTTTATGAAAAATATTGCTTTTGTTTTTGCAAGAGGTGGCTCCAAAGGACTTCCCAAAAAAAATATCAAGCTGCTAAATGGTAAACCATTAATACAATATGCAATTGAGTTGGCGCGCTCCTCAACAAGAATTGAAAAGATATTCGTCTCAACTGATAATTCTGAAATCTCAAAAATATCTTCAAATCTTGGAGCCATTGTAATTAATAGACCTAGTCAACTCGCCGCAGACAATTCACCAGAATGGCTATCTTGGCAACATGCAATTGAATTTGTTCATAACAATTATGGGAAGTTTGATAGCTTTATTTCACTTCCGCCAACTAGTCCGCTTAGAAATATAGAAGATTTAGATAATGGAATAAATTTATTTGATGCTAATAAAAATGCTGATATATGCATTTCAATAACTGAAGCTCATAGAAGCCCATATTTCAATATGGTTACGAAGGATAATAATGGTTTTATTAAACTTGTAAATCAAACAAATACAACTATATCTAGAAGACAGGATGCTCCTGTGGTTTATGACATCACTACAGTAATGTGCATAGCAAAGCCATCTTTCATATTAAAAGTCAATAATCTTTTTGATGGAAATGTTATTGGTTTTAGTGTTCCAAAATATAGATCTATTGATGTTGATGATATTTATGATTTTAAATTTGCTGAGTTCATGCTTAAGGAAGGCATAAATGAAAAATAAAAACATCCTAATATTTGGAGCTGGTGGCCTCTTAGGTAATGAGCTTCTAAGAAAGTTATTAGAAAAAGGTGCGAATATATATGCTGTTGATAAAAATATAAAATCTTTAAATCAATTTAACTCAAATAATAATACTTTTTTATATGAGACAGATATCACTCAAGAAAAAGAGATAGAAGCTTTATTCAATAAATTTAATGAAATTGATGGAGTAGTAAATTGTGCATACCCAAGAAATGCATCTTACGGAAAAAAATTTGAATGCGTTTCATATAATGATTTTTGCGAAAATATAAATATAAATTTAGGTTCTAGTTTTGTCATAATGAGAGAAGCATTTAAGAAATTTCAGAGAGATAAAAGAAAATTATCTTTTGTCAATATTTCATCTATATATGGTGTTATGGCTCCTGATTTTAAAATCTATGAAGGCACTGAAATGACTATGCCAGTAGAGTATGCTGCAATAAAGTCTGCAATTATTCATCTCAATAAGTATCTTGCTAATTATGCTAATAATTCAAACTTTAGAGTTAATAGCATAAGTCCTGGTGGGCTAATTGATAATCAACCTAAAGCATTTATAGAGAAATATAATAAGAAGGCTTATAGCAAAGGCATGCTTGAGGCTAAGGATATAATAAGCTCGATATTATATCTTTTATCTGATGAATCTAAATACGTTAATGGGCAGAATATTATAATTGATGACGGTTTCTCTCTTTGATTAATAATAAATTAACTATGAATAATTATCAAAAAAACTCAATATTAATTATTCTTGAAGAAGATTTGAATAATAGATTTAATTTTTTTATAAGTGCTACAAATATAAATGTCATTAAGCTAAATCTACAAAATATTTACGGCAATAACTTAATATCAACTGCTTTTAAGAGATTTCATTATAGGAAAAACATCCAAAAAGTAAAAAAAGTAATCTACAAAAATTGTGTTGATAAGAAAGATATATTTATTAGTAATGCAGAAGGATTTATTGCAATAAATATAATTTCAGAGCTAAAAAAAGTAAATCCAGAATCTAACATTATTGCTCTTCAACATGGCATATTTCAAACTACAATGAAAAAAAAATTTAAAAATAAATTTATATTTATATTAAATTTTTTTTGTAATATCTTTTTTGGCTTGAAGTTATTTGGTTTAGGCTTTGGTCCTAAGGTTGTTGATAGATACATTGTATATTGTAAAGAGTATAAAGATATTTTGATTAAACATGGATGGGAAGTAAATGATATTATAATTTCTTCTTTTTTTTTAAAAGGAAGAAAATATTTTCCATCTAAAAATATTGAGACTGCATATAATAATAATGTTATCTTGGCTCTTCAACCGCTATCAAGTTCTGGAATAGTTAAAAAAAATACTGAAGTAGCTCTATACGAAAAATTAATTAAAAAATTACTCAACAAATTTGATAAAGTGTTTATTCGGCAACATCCCTTCAATGAGGTTAATATAACAGTTAATTCTAATAGATTGGAATTCTTAACTGGTGATGAGATAACAACTGAGCTTGAAAAGGCATCTACTGTTGTTTCTTTTTTTTCTTCAGTCCTTCTTGAATATGAGTATTTAGACAAAACATTTATCGCAGTTTATTCAAACAAATTAAAAAAATATAGAAATCAATATAAGATTTTTAAAAATATTCATAATCTAGAAGATGATCTTTTCAATTACGTAAAAAATGAAGCAAGAAAAAGAGAAACTTTCTTTCAAACGGGTGTGTCCAATATAGAGGAATTATTAGAGTTATCATTAAAATGATTAGCGTTAACAGTATAGTAAAAACTTTGTATATAACTCTAATAGTATGCATATTAGTTAATTTAGGTTTCAATTTTAAAATATTGGATGGTGGAACTCCATTATATCTTTCTCAAGTAACTAGTTCCTTTTTTTACCTAGTTTATTTAATTTCTTTTTTGTTAATAATTTCTTTCTCACCCTATAAAATTGAGATGAATTTTGTTTTACTATTTTCATTTTTATTAATAGTGTCAATTGCTTATTTTCAAATGATATTATTTGGGATTTCCAGCAATGAAGTAATTAAATTTTCTTTTCTATTAATTTCAGTTTGGTTTTTTACTGTTGTCTTCACATCATTTAGATTTGACTTACAGCCATTAATTTTTTCGATTATTGTTGCTGTTTTTTTTTCAGGATTGGCTTTTATACAAGATTACGATATCACGAAAATAAATACTGAAAATAGGCTAGATTCCTCTGCTTTAGGCGGATTTAATACGTATGCTTTTTTGTTATCAAATGCTATGTTGATGTGTGTTTATGTTTTTTTTAAAAATAAAAATCTTTTTTTAAAAATCCTCATGGTTAGTATATTTTTATTTTTTATGTTGCTTTTATTTTCAACATTTTCAAGAGGTGGTTTAGTAAGTTTAATTATTGGGCTTGGATATTTTTTATATAAAATAGAACAAAAAAAATTACTTATAATGACTCCAATATTAATTTTAATAGCCTTGTCTATATTTGATGTAACTCTTTTCCAAAATTATGAGATAGTCTTGGATAGATACTTTGGTGAGGACATCACGTCATTTAGTGGTTCGGGGAGAGTTGATATATGGAAATATCTTATTAGTGATATGCTATCTTCCCCTTTACATTTATTATTTGGTAATGGTGTTGGCTCAATTTCTATTGATCTAGAAAACAGTCCTTTTATGTTAACTTCCGCACATAATCAGTATTTAGAGTATTTTTATTATTTTGGAATAATTATTGGCACCTTTCTTATCGCCCCTGTTACATTTACTTATACTAAATTAAAAAGAACAGATCCTTCAATTGAAAAGTTTCTTATGTTGGCAATATTTTTACAATTTTCTATAGGCCTTATTTTAGACTCATATTTACAGGCCTCACAAATGGGTTGGTATTTTGGAATGATTATTGGTTTGCTTATTGCTTACCCAAGGAATATAAATGCTTTAAATAAAAAAAATTTATTATCTAAAACCTGACTTTATCTTTATCATTAAGATAAGGTCCTTGTTTTATTTCAATAAACTCACAGTCTTTTTGTATTTCAAATCCATGACTGCCTGATTTAAGCAGAATGATATCACCAGCAGACAAATTTATCTTTTGGTCAAATGATTTATCTTCTTTATAAAATAAAACAGTTAGCACTCCTTTTGTAACATACAGAACTTCCGCAGTGTTATATAGCTCTCTTCTATTTTTTAGGTGAGAGTGAGGTAGAATTTTCTCGCCTTTTTGCATATTAAAAGCACCAATTTGAAGCTGATCATCAGGGTCAGTATAAAATTTAACCCTTTCTTCTGCTTTAATTTTTTCAATAACTAAAGCTACTTCTGTATTGTCTACATATATTTTTTTTAACATCAAATACCATCCATGAAATTAATAATTTTATTGCAAATTTTTATAATTTCATTCTCCTTTATGCCAATATAAGTGGGTAAATATATTCCTGATTTGGATATGTATTTACTATTTTTTAGATCACCTATTTTTTTATGCTTAACCGATTTAAGAAAAGGTTGAATATCCATTGTTGCGAAGAAGCGCCTTACCTGAATTCCATTATTGTTTAAAAAGAATTCTAACTCATTTCTTTTAGTTGCAATTTTTTTTGGAAGTTGAAATGTTGTAACCCAATTTACTGTCTTGCAACCATATTTTTTCTTTTGAAGAAATGACTCGAAGCCAATTAAATATTTTTTATAATTATTTAGGATTTTTTCTCTTTCAGAAATTATAAAATTTATTTCTTCTAAATGAGAAAGTGCTATTGCACAATGAATATCTGATAGCCTGTAATTATGGCCAGGCTCTTTATGAATGAAAGTTTTAATTGGCCCAGAATTGAAAGTCTGATTTTTGAAATATTCTACTTTGTCAAAGAGTTTTTTATTTGATGTTGTAATGATTCCGCCTTCACCAGAAGCAATAATTTTATTTGCATAAAAACTAAAACAGCCAAGATCACCAATTGAACCCACTTTTTTATTTCCTTCCTCTGCTCCATGAGCTTCAGCACAATCTTCTATGACTAAAATACCCAAAGATTTACATAATTTTGAAATTTCAATTAACCTTGAGGGAATTCCATATAAATGGGAAACAATTATTGCCTTAGTTTTATTTGAGATAGCTTTTTTTAAATCACTTAGACCAATATCCCAATCATTATCAATATCGATAAGAACCGGAACAGCATTTATATATGTACAAGCAAATAAAGCATAGGGACCATTAAAATTTGCCATAATCACTTCATCATTTTTTTTAACTCCAGCGGCCAATAGTGCTAAATGAAGAGCAACAGTACCGTTTGAGCATGTTGAAGCATATTTTGTATTTATAAAGTTGGAAAACTTTTTACATAGAGCCTTATCATATTTTCCAAAGGCTGAAATCCAATTTCTGTCTAAACAATCATTTACATATTTTTTTTGATTTTTAGAAACATATGGTATTGATACTGGTATCATCTTATTCCTTTTCAAGTACGTAACAAACGCCCCAAGTTTTTTTGCTAGCTTTTTTACCAGAAAGAAACTCCTCTGATGCAATTAATTTAAAGCCATTTTTTTTTGACATTATTTCTATGTCTTTATCATCAAAATGCCTCATGAGATGAGTTTCATACAATTTATTCCATGAACTATCAGGCTTATTTCTAACAAAAGTAGTAAAGTTAACTTCAACCTGATTATTTGATTTAATAGTTCTTGGTTCACCAAATCTTATTATCTCGCAAACACTATTTTCCATTTTTTTTATAGTATTAGTTGGACCAATAAACCTAACACAAGGTGTATACCAGGTATCAAATATCAGTTTTCCTCCCCTATTCAAATGTTTGTTTGCGTTTTTAAAAAATAAATCTATATCCCTTGATGTTGGTAGATAACTTACAACATGAAAAAGTGCTAATACACAATCAAACTTCTTGTTAGCATCATAGTAGCGCATATCTCCAACAACACTATTAAATGTTTCATTGTTAGTTGCCATTGAAACCATCTTTTCACTAAAGTCAACTCCAAGAATATTATGTCCAAATTTTTGCGTTAACACTGATGCATGACCTCCAGTTCCAGAGCCAAATTCTAAAATATTGCATTTGATTAATGAGAATTTTTTAAGTAGGTTATTTATGTATGATGCCTCACCTAGGTAGTCTTTATCTTTATACAACAAATCGTAGTAATTACTATAATCATCAAAAACTTTTAAATTTTTATTTTTATTCATATTTTATTATTTAATAAGGCAGGATAATTTTTTAACTTTGAACTCCAACTAAAATTTTCTATATTGGATTTAAGATATTCAGACATTTCTTCAAGTTTTTCTTTGTTTACAAGCATTTTGTTCATACTTTCCGCTAGATGATTATAATCCAATGATTCTACTAAGTAACCATCTATGCCTTCAGTAATATATGAACTATCTATCCCATTTTCACCTCCCACTGCAATCACAGGAATTCCTCCAGACATTAATTCATTTACAACTAAATTACCTCTACCAACGCCTTTTTGTGCAATGACTCCAATTTTACTTTCTTGAATAAATAGGTTTTTTTCTCTTTCATCAGACACAAATCCCTTTGCAGTAACATTTGATTCAAGATTTAAAGATTTAATTAAATCTTGAATTGTTTCTTTTTCAGGACCATCTCCAACTATACACATAGAAACATTTTGACCATAAGTAGTTTTTATTCTATGAACCGCTTTAATAATTACATCAACATTTTTATGTTTTACAAGTCTTCCAAGTGAAATAAAATCATATTTTTTTGAAATTTTTGATTTTGAATATTTTTCAATGTCAACTCCATTTTCTATAATTATTACTTTGGCGTTCTTATTAGTATCTTTTATAAGTTTTTTTTCAGAATCACATTCAACAACAAAAGTAGTATACGAAGAGGTATAGATTAATAGCTTTTCAATAATTCCAGCAACTCTTCCAGGAAAACCTTTTTTTATCCATTGATTATGAAGAGTTTCCCACCACTCAATATATATCTCTTTTCTTAAAATCAATCCTATAATTATAATGGGGAAGATATGAATCAATGGCCATTGGCCTACTATGAAAATGTCAGACTTAACAAATTTAGGAATAGACAGTAAACAGTTTAAAAAATAGAGTAGTGGTTCATAGATATTTCTATCACCGTTTATGTTATAAAAATTTGGTTTTGAAATAACTCCTTTATATGTGATCCCATCTTTTTTAAATGAGCTTCCTGAATCCCAAAATTTAAAAGATATCCAATTAACTTGATTATTTTTATCTATATTATTTGCAGCTTTGCTAATCTCGAATAGTCTTTTTTGACCGCCTCCTTCCATAGTGGCGAAGTCGGCATCATAAAATATTGTTATTTTTTTCATTTTAGGGCTTAAATAATATTAATGCTTTATTTTAAAACATAATAACATTATTAGATTATGTTAATTTATTTTTATTGTAGAATAAGTTGATGATAACATTTATAAACCTGCCTAAATCAGAACCATATTTATTATTTAAGTTCTTTTATGAAAATGCATTAGAAAAAGGTCAGAAATCTATAGAAGTAATGGCTGTTAGTTCATATGATTCTATAATAGAAGAAGTTGATTCAAGATATGTGAATATAAAATATATTAAAGATGAAGAAATAATATTTTTTTCAAATTACAAAGGTCCAAAATCAAAGCAATTTTTATCAAATGATACTGTTTCATTGCTTTTTTATTGGAATGAAATCGATGTACAAATAAGAATTAATGGAAAAATAACAAAAACAGATTCTAATTTTTCTGATGAGCACTTTAAAAAAAGAGATAAAAATAAGAATGCTCTTGCTATTTCATCCAATCAGTCAAATCCCATCGATTCATATGATTTTATTCTAAAAAAGTATCACAAAACTCTAAATTCAAAAAAAATTGACTTATC
>CEOK01053049.1_pt1 | contig 11487 bp, 11 predicted proteins | sample 427001 | NCBI WGS metagenome assembly CEOK01 (sample SAMEA2591108, study PRJEB7988) | marine metagenome | isolation source: saline water (ENVO:00002010), including | reverse complement strand
TAGTCAAAAAAGCGCCAATTAAAACAGTTAATAAAGAAAAAAATAAAATCTTAAATTTAACTAAATCTAATGCATCATTAATAAATTGCTTTACATCAAAATTTTTACGTTCCATCATAAGAATTAGCTCGAATTACCTTATCTAAATCTGTAGAAGATGTATTTTTTTCTAACTTCAAAAAAGACCTTGTATCAGATTCCGTTGACATATATTTATTTAAAAGACTTTGAAGTTTTTTAATTTCTAAATTAGATTTAACTAAATCAGCAGTTTTAAGATTAAGATCTTTTTCAATAGAAGCTGTCATTTGTTTTGAACGTAATAAATCCATTTCATATTTTTTTCTGTATGATTCTAATAAATTTTGGTATCTATCTTCCGATTCAAACAAGCTCGATTTACGAACATTATCAGATAGATTTTCATTTTCAACTTTTAACTTACTAAAATCAGATTTAAGAGAATAAATATCCTTATTTAATTTTTCAATAATATCATCTTTATGAGAAATATTTTTTGCTAAATTACTTTTTAACGTTTCAATTTCTATTTCCTGCGCATTAATTTCCTTTTCATATTTTTCTTTTTCAAAAGATAAAAGATGATCAAATTCACGTTTTATTTCAGATCTTTTTTCATTTTCTAAGATTGACTTATTATTATTGAACTGAGTTTCCATATAAACTTGTTTTTCTTTAAATTCATTCAACATATTGTCTCGTTCTTGATTCATATTTTGAATCAACTCTTCTTCTTTTTGTTTTAAGTCTTTATCATGCATTTCACGCATTGCAATGAGTTGTTCACGTAAATTATGTTTAACGGATACTTCATGAGCTTTCAAATCATCTTCTAATAAAACTTTTTTATAATCGTATAATAAATTTGACTCATAACTTAACATAGTCGATTCCTCGAACAATAACTGTTTTTCATTAATATCATTAGTAAGCTCATTAAGCTGATTATTAAAATCATCATATTGTTTCACATAATCAATTTGAATTTGATCTATATCAGTTTGAATCAAATCTCTTTTTTCATTAAACTCCAAATGCAAATTATCATAATAAGATTTAAGTTTTGTATAATTATAATTTAATAGTTCTTGTTCCTCTTGAAGTTGTAATGAAATGATATTTTTCTCTTCAAAAAAAATCATTTTTTGATTCTGTAATGAATTTAACTGCTCGTTTTTATCTGTTTCCCAAAACAACTTTCTCTTTTTCATCTGACCTTCAAATAATGTGATATCAGATTCAAGTAGCGACTTTTGTTCATCAAATGAAACTTTTAATTTATCTAATGAATCTTCGTATTGTTTATTTTCACGATTAAGATTCACATCTAAAGAATTTTTTAAATTATTGTAATCCTGTGTAAGAGCTAATTTTTTTTCTTCAAATTCATTTGTTAATGTTTGAGATTTCTCATTTAAAAAACGAATAACATTATTTAAATTAACTACATTAACTTTAAACTTGTAAAGCTTTTCAAGTTCCTGTTTCTCTTCAAGAATTTTTTTATCAATAGAATCAAGTTCATGTCGCTTAGCAGAAAAAGCTCTTTCCAGTTGATCTAAAGAACGACCAAAGTCGCTTTTCCAAGTAGAAATAGTATTAACATGTTTTTCGATGGGGCTAGAGAAATTTGATTGTTCTTTATGTTTTAATTCGGAATCAAAAATAGTTAAATCGCGTTCTTTTTTTAAACGTTCATTATATTCTGATATATGTTTATCTGTCATCTTAGAATCGTTATTACCAGAATTTGGACTCATTAAACCCTCTCAATTGATATTAAAGATATTATAACTAATGATGTAAATATATATCCAGAACAATTAATGAGAATTTTGCATTGAGTCATTATGATGATCATTTTTTTCATTGTGATCAGCATCATTATCATGATGATCATCACCGTGATGTGAAGAATAATGGTCAACTACTTTAACAGGACTTTCAATATCAAAATAACTACCTTCATTAGAATAAACATCATCTCTAGTAGCAACATCAATAAGTAAAAAACCAACAAACAATGCAAAAAAAGTAGCACTTCCAATCACTATAACCCTATTGAAGGATTCATCCCAATATAAACCCATAAAAACACACAAAACAATTGTAGCTTTTACTACAGCAATACCAAGAGCGATTAATGTATTAAATGAACCAAAATCAACAAGCGCAACTCCAACAGTTACAACCGTTAATACAAGTAAAGATACTAATGTAGCAATATAATATTTTACAGGAACAATAAAGTGATCATCATGAGAATCTGACATAGCTATACTCCTACTCGATTAAATATAATAATGGAAATAAAAAAATCCAAACTAAATCAACTAAATGCCAATATAAACCAACATTTTCCAATTCAGTAAAGTAGCCAGAATAAAAATGACCTTTATTATTTTTAATAATCAGCCAAATCAGCAATCCCATTCCAACTAAAACATGCAAACCATGCAAACCAGTCATTGTAAAATAAATACCAAAAAAGATATGCATACTATCAAACAGACCTTCACCAGTAAACCAAATAGATGGTAGATAACCGTGTTGAATTTTTTCAGTATATTCAATTGTCTTAACAACCATAAATATTCCAGCACAAATTAAGGTTAAAATAAGAAATAAAGAAGTAGCTTTCTTTTTGTTTACCTGAGCACTTCGAACAGCCATTACCATTGTAAAACTACTGATCAATAAAACTACTGTATTTAAAAATCCTAATTCCCATGAAAGATGTGTATTAGCATCTAAAAACATTTCTGGATGTAAAAAGCGGTAAACAGCATATGCTACAAATAAAGCGCTAAAAAAAAGAATTTCCTGACCTAAAAATAACCACATTCCTAATTTTGCAGAAGTAAATTCCTGATTTGGAGTATCAAAATGATGTTCTACATGATGTTCTACAAATTCAGCGTTAACTTTACTCATCTATTTTTTAACTCCCGCATAATTATAAGGATCACTTGTTATAGTAGGAATATCATGAAAATTATGTGCAGTAGGAGGAGACTCTATCTGCCATTCCAATGAAACGCTTCCCCATGGATTTTCAGAAGCATCTTCACCCTTAATTAAAGAGTGTATTAGGTAATAAAGAATCATAAAGAAACCAACAGCTAAAATCCAACTACCAAACGTAGAAATCATATGCATAGGTTGAAACTCTGGCAAATAAGAATAATATCTTCTAGGCATTCCTTTAGCACCTAAAATAAATTGAATAAGAAATACGGCGTTAAAACCAAAGAACACTAAGTAAAAAGCAATATTTGCCAATGTCTCATTGTATAGCTTACCAAACATTTTAGGCCACCAATAATGTAACCCGGCTAAAAATGCCATCACTGTACCACCCATCATTACATAATGAAAATGAGCAACAACAAAATATGTATCATGTAAATGAACATCTACAGATAAAGCACCTAAAACAATTCCCGTAAATCCACCCATTGTAAAAAGAAAAATAAAAGAAATAAAATATAAAAAAGGAGACTTTAAATCTATACTTCCACCATACATGGTAGCAATCCAATTAAAAACTTTTATACCTGAGGGTATACCAACCAAAAAGGTAAGAAAAGAAAATAATGCTGTTGCATAGTGTGATTGTCCACTTACAAATAAATGATGTCCCCAAACTAAAAAAGCTATAATTGCAATTGCAATACTAGAATAAGCCATAATCTTATATCCAAAAATAGCTCTTTTACAAAACGTTGTCGCAATTTCAGAAATAACACCCATAGCAGGTAATATCATAATATAAACAGCAGGATGTGAATAAAACCAAAAGAAATGTTGAAATAATACAGGATCTCCACCAAGACTTGGGTCAAAAATTCCAAGACCAATGGTTCTTTCTAATGCAAGTAACAATAAAGTTATTGCAAGAACTGGAGTAGCTAAAACTTGTATAATTGCAGTTGCATACAATGTCCAAATAAATAATGGTAATCTAAACCAAGTTAAACCTGGCGCACGCATTTTATGAGTAGTAACAATAAAATTTATACCAGTTAAAATAGAAGAAAACCCTAAAATAAATACACCCGTTATCATCCAGATTACTGATGTATCAGTAGTTGAAGAGTAAGGAGTATAAAAAGTCCATCCCGTATCTACACTTCCAAGTAATATTGAAACAAAACAAAAAATAGCACCAACAACATAAATCCATAAACTAGCCAGATTTAATTTAGGGAAAGCTACATCTTTTGCTCCAAGCATAATAGGCAGAAAAAAATTACCTAAAGAAGCCGGTATAGAAGGAACAATAAATAAAAAAACCATTACTGCACCATGTAGTGTAAAAACCTGATTATATTCTCTGGCAGTAAATAATATTTTTTCAGGCGACATCAGCTCTATTCTTAAAGCTAAAGCAAGTAAACCACCAATAAGAAATGAAAATAATATGAAAGCCAAATACATAATACCAATTCGCTTATGATCAACGGTGAAAATCCAAGATAAGATACCAGACTTATTATTAATGTAATTTTTTTTCATATCACTCATCCTATTTTAATGTTTTTATGTATTCTATTAAAGCATTAAGTTCACGATCATCTAATTGGCCAGCGTAAGAAGCCATTACGTTAGGATAGCCACTAACAATTTTCTTAGCAGGATAAACAATTGATTCACGAATATAATTATCATCAGCGGCAACTGATGTACCATCCGTGAAGTTACGTGTTTTTCCATATAATCCTAACCATGAAGGCCCCACCATTTCAGATCCATCAACAGAATGACATCCAAAACACCCATGTTTTTTATATAATTTTTCACCAAGCAAGTCTAACGGCAAGTCATCACCCATAGCCAACTCTTCAATTTTATCTCTATAATCCGTGCGTGATAAAACATGTAGATTAGCAAGCATACTTGAATGGGCATCTCCACAATATTCAGTACAGAAAATTTGAAATTGACCTTGTTTAGTTGCCTCAAACCAAAGATTAGAATATCTATTTGGTTGAACATCTTTTTTAACTCGAAAGTTAGGAATAAAAAAACTATGTAAAACATCTTCTGATGACATAACTAATTTTACAGGCTGCCCTACTGGAACGAAAAGATCAGTCGTAGACTCAGCTCCTGAATCAGGATAATAAAAACTCCAATACCATTTTTTTCCTGTAACTCTTATCTCAACAGCATTATCAGGAGCGACTACAAGTTTTAAATAGTCCGTAAATCCCCAATAAAATATAATCATTACAATAATAAGTGGAATGATAGTCCATGTAGCTTCTAACAAATTATTATGAGTAAGCTGCTTTTTTGCAACAGGATTATCTTTCGTTTTTTTATATTTAAAAATAAAAACAAAAGTAGCAATAAAAATTAAAGACGCAATCAAAATAGAAATAAGAAAAGTAAAATAAAATAAATTATCTACGTTTTGAGAGATAGTAGAATAACTACCTGGTAAATATAAACTTCCTTTTTCAACTAAAGATTCATTACTCATAATATTAATTAACCTTTTTAACTTTATAATTTGATAAATTATATAAAAAAATCCCTAAAAACAAAAGAGTAAATACACCAGCTACTCTCATTAAGATCAAAGATTCAAGAACATACCCTCGTTCATCAGGGTCATAATTATAACAATATAACAAAACTGATTCAAAATTTGAGACAAATTTATTATCTAATGCCTCTAAAATAGATAACTTCAAATCAAATGGTCGAAAGATCATCCCATGTAAATAGCGTGAAATTTTACCCTCTTTAGTTAAAATAATAAGCGCTGATCCATGAGCATACTCTTCAATTTTTTTATTAAAATAAAAGTTAAAACCAGCACTTTGAGTAAACGTTTGTATTGTTTCATCAGACGCTGTTAAAAAATGCCAATTTAACTGATCTTTGTGTTTAAGTTTAGTATAATGTCTATCTTTAAACGCTTTAGCATTTGCAACAGTATCTCTATTATCAAAACTAATAGAAACTATATTAAAATCTTCTAAAAGTGATTTATCAACACCATTTACTCCAGTAACAACGCCATCAACAAGAAAATGACATAATCTTGGACATGTATAGTAAACAAAATTTAATAATATGGGTTTATCATCTAACAAATCGCGAAAAGTAATTTGTTTTCCATCTGAATTCAAAAAAATTGCATCTAAATCAACTTGACTTTCAATCTTCTCATCAATTTTAGCTATTTTAAATTCTTCAGGTAATAATTCTTTAGAATAAACAGAACTATTTATAGAAATTACAAATAAAAAAGTTAAGAAAAACTTAATTATATTCTTTAACAATTTGGTCTTTAGCAATATCAATTGGAACATGAACCTTACCAACTTTTTTATCGATCCATTTTAATGATTTAAGCTCATTATTTGCATTATCTTCAATTTCAGTAATGTAAGGATGACGACTAGCATTATCTTGTAGTTGGTTTTGAGAAATTGACAATAAAGATCGATACATATAATAACTACCAATAAAAATAATAATTAACAATAAAATAGTAACAACAATTGAAACAATAACAGCAAGACTATTTGCCTTAGTTGTATCATGATTAATTTTATATTTAGCCATATTTTCTCCTAAAAGTTTTCAAAATTTAAAGCCTCTGACAATCGAGGGTCTTTTATAGGAATAAGCGAATGTTTTTTTAATCTATTAAAAAAGAACGCAAAGAATATACAACCAATAGCAAAAAAAGGTGCAATATCAAAAAAGGAAATTGAAAATCCTCCTTTATAAAAATTAGGCATAATAATCCAAAACAAATCAATAAAATGCATTACAACTAACCATATTGCAAAAAACATATGTAATGCCAAGTTACGTTTAACATGCCTCGACATAAAAAATAAAAATGGAATCCCAAAATGACCCACAGATAAGATTATTGCTATTGTATTCCAACTACCTGCAAAATGATCAGCAAAAAATAAAACTTCTTCAGGAATATTAGCATACCAAATCAAGAAGAACTGTGAAAAAGCAATATAACTCCAAAATATATTAAAGCCATAAATTAACTTACCTAAATCATGATAATGTTCAATATTTACTATGTCAGTTAATAAATTATTAGCACGAAGAAAAAGAAAAACTAAACTAATAAAGCAATATGCAACTAATACAGCACCAGCAAAAATATAAACACCAAAAATAGTTGAGTACCAATGTGGTGTTAAACTCATAATATAATCAATTCCAGCAAATGAAATCGTGAATCCAAATATAATTAAAGAGTAAGTTGAACGTTTTTGTAAATCAAATGTATTAGCCTCATCACCTGTTTCATCTTGAGAAACAGATTTATTAAAAAAATGTGAAGCGATCCAATTCCATAATAAAAAATAAATGATTACACGAAAAACAAAGAAAACAGGATTAAGGTATGGAGCTTTTATAGCTAAGAGGTGATCATGCAACGCAGCACCATCATGAGCCCAATGGTATAATTCTTCTAAACCAAATAAAATAGGAATAGAAAACAAAGCCATTAAACCAATATTTTTCATAAACCCTTCTGGGACACGTCTTATAACAACACTCCATCCTGTACGTGTAACATGATGAATTAAAACAATAAACATACCACCTAAAGAAAGAGTAAGAAAAAAACTAAAAGATGTTAAATAAGAATAAAAGAAATGATGTTTATCCATAAAGTATGAGAAAAAAGAAATGATAGAAAAAAGTATCCCTACACCAAATAAAATTTTAATATAATCATCAAATTTCTTTGTTAGCTTTAGGTTACTCGTTGTATTTAATGTTTTTTTAATCATACTTACTCCAATATTTCATTTCTTAATTCAGAAGGAACATCTTTTATAGTAGAAAGTCGTGTTTTCTGTAAGGCTCTAACGTAACTAACAATAGCCCATCTATCTGATGCACTTAACTGCTGTTTGTATCCAGGCATAGAACGAATACCATTTTTGACTATATCATACAGTTCCCCATCAGTATAATTAACTATTCTTTCGTCCCAATATGCAGCAGGTCTTATCCATCCACGCTGAGTGACAGGAGCAATTCCAGAACCATCAAGACCATGACAAGGTGTACAATAAATGTTATATCTATCCTGACCTCTTTCAACAAATTGATGTGAAACTTCTAATGGGATTTTTTGTACCCAAGCACCAGCCTTAGTTTTTCCAATATAAACCTCTGTATCTTCTTTTAGATATTGTTCACGTTCTTCTGGGGTCACAAAAGACTCCTCATTTCCCCAAGGAACAACGTTAGCTGGTCTTTCTAGCGAATCTGATTGAGGTGTATTTTTAGGTTGAAAATCCAAATTTGGATTTAAATGTATTGGTGGTTTTTTTGATCTCCATCCAGTACACGATACCATAAATATACATAGAGTAATTATTAACAAATTTACTAATATCTTTTTCATTAGTCCTCTATAACCTCCACATTTATAGCTCCAATTGAATTAAAAAAAGTTGAAACTTTCTCTTTATCATATTTTTTGTCAGTAGCTTCTATGGCAATAAAAAATTTATCTGTAGTAACGCCACTAAATAAATCACTTTTTAAAAGTGGATGATATAACCTTGGAAGTCGGTTAAGTGTAAACATACCAAAAACAGCAGAAAAAGCCGCAACAAGAACCATTAATTCAAAAGCTACTGGCACAGCTGCTGGATAAGCAAAAAACTCTTTACCCGATAAAATATAAGGATAATCAACTGCCATCCACCATTGCATTGTTAAAGCACCAATTAATCCAATCGATCCACCGCCCGCTACAATCCAACCCAAAATAGATTCTTTTAATCCCATAGCCTTATCCATCCCATGAATCGGAAAGGGAGAATAGGTATCAAAAGCAACATATCCATTTTTTTTGGTTTCTTTTGCAGCTTCGTATAATGCCGCTGGAGATTCAAACTCAGCTAATACACCAAATTCTTCAGCCATATTAGTGATCTCCTCCTTTATGAGGATCAGCATCAGGCATCCCCATTTTAACTTCTGCAATTGCAATCATTGGTAAAAATCTTAAGAAAAGTAAAAATAAAGTAAAAAACAATCCAAATGTACCAAGAAAAGTACAAATATCAACCCAAGTTGGTTTAAAATAATCCCATGAAGAAGGAAGAAAATCTCTATGAAGTGACGTAACAGTGATAACAAAACGTTCAAACCACATACCAATATTTACAAATATACTGATAATAAACATCACAGGTATGCTGCGTCTAAACTGCTTAAACCAAAAAAACTGTGGAGAAATTACATTACAAGAAATCATAATCCAGTATGCCCAAGCATATGGACCTGAAGCTCTATTAATAAAAGCAAAAGATTCATATTCATTACCAGAATACCATGCCATAAAGAATTCCATTCCATAAGCATATCCAACAAGCATTCCTGTACATAAAATAATTTTATTCATGTTTTCCAAGTGATGCATTCTAATTAAACTTTTCATATTAAAAACTTGTCTAGCAATTACCATTAAGCTAACAACCATTGCAAAACCAGAAAAAATAGCTCCGGCAACAAAATATGGAGGGAAAATAGTAGTATGCCAACCAGGTAATTGTGAAACAGCGAAATCAAAACTAACAATCGAATGAACAGATAAAACTAAAGGCGTTGCTAAAGCAGCTAAAATTAAATAAGCTCTTTCATAATGCTGCCAATGTCTATTTGCACCTCTCCATCCCATCGCTAAAGCACCATATATAAACTGTTTTATTTTACTTTTTGTTGTATCTCTAACAGTTGCAAGATCAGGAACTAACCCAACAAACCAAAACATTAATGAAACAGTAAAATAAGTAGAAACAGCAAATACATCCCACAGTAAAGGGCTTTTAAAATTGGGCCACATACCCATAGAATTAGGAATTGGAAAAACCCAATATAATAACCATTGTCTACCAACATGAACACCAGGAAAAATCAAAGCACAAATAACGGCAAAAATGGTCATAGCCTCAGCAAATCTATTAATAGCCGTTCTCCATTTTTGTCGAAACAAAAATAAAACAGCAGAAATTAGAGTTCCAGCGTGACCAATACCAACCCAAAATACAAAATTAACAATAGCATAACCCCATCCTACAGGGTTATTTAGCCCCCAAATACCTGTACCTTCCCAAAATAAATAGCCTAACAAACCAAGTAACAATAGTAATAATGAATTTGAAATAAAAAAGAGAATTAAACCCCAAGTCGGAAGCTTCATCTCCAAAGGATCTAATACTTTTTTAGTAACAGATTTAAATGTTTCGCCAGGGCGAACATGGTCAGGACGTTTTATACCTTCAACAGCCATTAATGCTTCAGTGTCCATGATGCGCTGTCTCCTTCTTTTTAGAATGATTTGGATCTAGATAAGCTAACTCAGGATTTGGATTAGTAATCATTGCAAGATAAGTTAATCTTGATTTTAAAAACAACCCACCTAATAATTCATACTTTCTATTATTCTTTTTCTGTTTAGAAACATTACTATTTGGATCATTAATATTTCCAAAAACAATACCGTCTGCAGGACAAGCTTGCTGACAAGCTGTTTGAATTTCACCATCTTTTACAAGTCTATCTTCATTTTTCGCTCGATGAACAGAAGACTTAATACGTTGAATACAGAAAGTGCATTTTTCCATGATTCCTCTCATACGAACAGTAACGTTAGGATTAAATTGTTGTTGCATTGATTTATCTGGCTCTTTCATATAATCAAATAAATGATAACGATCTTTTTTTGTCGCATGTGGATTACGCTGATGATAATCAAAGAAATTAAATCGTCTAACTTTTACAGGGCAATTATTGGCACAATATCGTGTTCCTACACACCTGTTATAAACCATAACATTCAAACCTTCATCATCATGAACAGTAGCTGCAACTGGACAAACTTGTTCACAAGGAGCATTTTCACAATGCATACACATAACAGGCTGTTCAAGCATCTTTGGATTATTTTCATCTCCCTCAAAGTATCTATCTGTTCGTAACCAATTCATCTCACGTCCATTTTGAACTTGTTCTTTTCCAACAATAGGAATGTTATTTTCTGCCTGACATGCAACGGCACAAGCATTACAAGAAACACATTTAGATAAATCAATAGACATACCCCACTGATACCCTTCTTCATAAGAATGAGCCTTCCATAAGGACTTATCATAAGGAACATGAACCATTTCTTCAGCGAAATGAGGATGATCTTTATAATAATCAACTGTTGCATATCGAATATGAGGTCTACCTTCCATATTTCCATGATCTTGAGTAGTTGCTATTTCATACGTTTTTTTAAGTTTTAATAAACGCACATCCTGAGCAACATGATATGAATTTGAAAAACGTAATTTGTAAGCATTTACACCAATATCAGAACCAATTTTACCTGAATTTTTTTGACCATAACCTAAATTAAGCACCAATGATTTTTCAGCTTGGCCAGGATTAATAAAAATAGGC
>CEOK01071634.1_pt1 | contig 11504 bp, 10 predicted proteins | sample 427001 | NCBI WGS metagenome assembly CEOK01 (sample SAMEA2591108, study PRJEB7988) | marine metagenome | isolation source: saline water (ENVO:00002010), including | reverse complement strand
TATTGGTGGTTGTGATAAAAATATGCCAGGTTGCTTAATAGGAATAGCAAGGCTTAATAGACCAGCTATATTTATTTATGGAGGTTCTATAAAACCAAGTAGTGAAAATACCGATTATGTGACAGTATCAGAAAAAGTTGGAGAATTTTCAAAAGGTAAAATTAATGAAGAAGAACTTATTCATTACGAAAAAATTTCTGTTGAAGGTCCAGGATCATGTGGTGGCATGTACACAGCAAATACAATGGCCTCTTCAATTGAAGCTCTTGGTATGAGCTTGCCGGGAAGTAGCAGCCAAGATGCTGTTTCAGATTCAAAGAAAGATGACTGTATTTCATCAGGCGCTGCAATAATGAATCTTTTAGAAAATGATATTAAGCCGTCAGACATTATGACAAGAAAAGCATTTGAAAATGCAATTACTGTAGTTATAGCATTGGGTGGATCCACAAATGCCGTTTTGCATTTGTTAGCAATAGCTCATTCTATAGGAGTTACTCTAGATCTTGACGACTTTACAGCAATTGGAGAGAAGACTCCTGTTCTTGCAGACTTAAAACCATTTGGTAATCATTACATGTCAGAACTTAATGCAAATGGAGGCATTCAACCTTTGATGAAATCTCTTTTAGAAAAAGGATTATTGCATGGTGATTGCTTGACTGTTACCGGCAAAACCCTAAAAGAAAATCTTGAAAATGTTAAACCATACAAAGATCATCAAATAATAAGAAGTTTTGATGATCCAATAAAAGATAAAAGTCATTTAAGAATAATGTATGGAAATTTGGCAGTTGATGGTGCTGTAGCTAAGATCACTGGAAAAGAAGGAACTTCTTTTAAAGGCAATGCAAGAGTTTTTAACTCTGAGGAAGAAGGTGTCGATGCAATTCTTGCTAATAAGATTAATGAAGGCGATGTAATTGTTATAAGATACGAAGGACCAAAAGGTGGTCCAGGCATGCGCGAAATGTTAAAACCAACTTCTGCAATTATGGGACTGGGCTTGGGAGACAAAGTAGGTTTTATTACAGATGGAAGATTTTCTGGAGGAACACATGGCTTTGTAGTTGGGCATATTTCACCTGAAGCAGCAGACGGAGGCAATATCGCATTAATTGAAGAAGGTGACACCATTATAATAGATGCAGATAATGATCAGCTAAATTTGGAAGTAGATGAAGACGTGCTTAATGATAGAAGATCATCATGGGTGAATCCAATAAAAACACCTACCAAAGGAGTGCTTGCAAAATATGCTCAAAGTGTAAAATCCGCAAGTCTTGGAGCTATTACTGATTAAAATGATAGATAGAAAATTTCCAAATACTAGATTAAGAAGATTAAGAAAAAACTCAAACATAATTGATCTTGTATCAGAAAATACGCTTACTAAGAATGATTTAATTCAACCTGTTTTTCTTAAGGAAAATCTAAATGGACACGAACCCATTGAATCAATGCCAGAAGTTAATAGATATGGATTAGACGAATCTTTGAAAGAAATTCAGGAGATTATTAATTGTGGGATAAATACTATAGCTCTTTTCCCAGTTATCGATCCAGATAAAAAAGACGATCAAGGTAGTGAGGCAATAATTGATAATAATTTTATATCTACAGCAATAAAAACTATTAAAAATGAATTTCCAGATATCACTATTATTGCTGACGTTGCTTTGGATCCATACACATCACATGGACATGATGGAATAATTGTTGACGATTATGTAGACAATGATTCTACTATTGATGCTCTTGTAAAACAGTCTTTACTGCTTGCAAATGCTGGCGCGGATATCATTGCGCCATCAGATATGATGGACGGAAGAATTAAATTTATAAGAGAAGGATTAGAGGATGCTAATTTCATAAATACAATTTTGTTATCCTATGCTGCAAAATATAATTCTAAATTCTATGGTCCTTTTAGAGATGCAGTTGATTCAGCAGCAAATTTAGGTAAATCATCTAAGTCAAGTTATCAAATGAATGTAAGCAATCACGATGAGGCTATCCATGAGGTTGGAATGGATATCTCTGAAGGAGCAGACATAGTCATGGTTAAACCAGCGATGCCATATTTAGATATCATATACGCAATAAAAAAAGAGTTTATGATTCCAACTTTTGCATATCAAGTTAGTGGAGAGTACAGCATGCTAAAGTCTGCAATTAATAATGGATGGCTTCATAAAGATGTTATGTTAGAATCCATTATCAGTATTAAAAGATCCGGCGCTGATGCCATTCTTACATATGCAGCGAAAGAAATTTCAAAGGAGATTTTTAAATCATGAGTAACGTAGTAGAAGTTCAAAATGCTGAAGACTTCCAAGAAAAAGTTATCAGTTCAAGTAAACCAGTTTTAGTAGACTTTTGGGCCGAATGGTGTGGTCCATGTAAACAACTCGCACCCTTAGTGGAAGATATAGCTTCAGAGCATAAAGATGACATAACTGTTTGCAAAATGGATGTTGATAGCAACAGAGACTTAGCTGCGTCTTATGGAATAAGATCTATACCAACACTTATGATATTTTCAGGTGGTGAAATAGTTGGAACTGAGATTGGGGCTCTGACAAAACAACAACTTGACGAATTCGTTAAATCAAAGATTTAATGTATAAATTTTTTTGCATCTTTAGTAAAAAATAGTTATTATTTTCAAATCCAGTTTTAGACACTTTCCAGTTTCATTCAATTCAGATAAATAAATACCGGGGAAATTTATGAACCTAAGTGAAATTAAAGATAAACCTATAAGCGAATTAGTAGAAATCGCTAGCGAGCTTGGTCTTGAAGATCTAGGTAGATTAAAGAAACAAGAAATTATTTTTCGTATTTTTAAACATAAAGCTTCAGAAGGAATAGATATCTTTGGTGGTGGCGTGTTAGAGATTCTTAATGATGGTTTTGGTTTTTTAAGATCGCCACAAGGTTCATATTGTGCAGGTGAAGATGATATATATGTTTCACCAAGTCAAATAAGAAAGTTCGGATTACGAAAAGGCGACTCCGTGGCTGGAAAAATAAGAACACCTAAGGATAAGGAAAGATACTTTGCATTAATTCAAGTAGATACTATTAATGGAGAAGAGCCAGCAAAGACAAAAAATAAGATATTATTTGAAAACTTAACTCCACTATTTCCTACTGAAAGGTTAATGCTTGAGCAAGGAAGTGGCTCAAATGAAGATCTTTCTTCAAGAATTATTGATTTGATTGCTCCGGTTGGTAAGGGTCAAAGAGGTTTGATTGTTTCACCTCCAAAAGCAGGTAAAACTTTAATGCTTCAAAGTATTGCTCATTCAATCAAAAGTAATAATCCAGAAGTTGAGCTAATAGTATTATTGATTGATGAGAGACCTGAAGAGGTCACTGATATGTCCAGAACTGTAAAAGGAGAGGTGGTCGCAAGTACCTTTGATGAACCTCCAACAAGACATGTTCAAGTTGCAAACATGGTTATTGAAAAAGCAAAAAGATTAGTTGAGCATAAAAAAGATGTAGTAATTCTCCTTGATTCTATTACAAGACTCGGAAGAGCTTATAACTCTGTGCAGCCAGCATCGGGTAAAATTTTAAGTGGTGGTGTCGACTCAAATGCTCTAGAAAGACCTAAAAGATTTTTTGGTGCAGCTAGAAATTTAGAGGAGGGCGGAAGCTTAACAATCATAGCTACTGCTCTTGTAGAAACTGGTTCAAAAATGGATGAAGTAATTTTCGAAGAATTTAAAGGAACTGGAAATATGGAAATCCATTTAGAGAGAAAGATTGCTGAAAAAAGAATCTATCCTGCAATTAATGTCAGAAGGTCTGGAACTAGAAGAGAAGATCTATTAACTACTGATGATGAATTACAAAGAATGTGGATTCTAAGAAAAATTCTTGATGAAATGGAAGATGCCCAAGCGATTCAGTTTTTAATTGATAGGATTAAATCTCATAAAACAAATGATGAATTCTTTAATTCTATGAAAAATGGAAATGGTAAAAAAACTAAATAGTTTTTCGAATTTCATCTAATAAATTACCTGAAAAATAATTAATTGTTTTAGCCCCATAGCCTAACTTATTAATAAATTCTTTTATTCTTTCAGAAATACACACAAAGGATATCCGACTATTAGCAATATAAACATTCTCAAAGAATATTTCTGTAGCAAAAGTACTTGAAAAGATAACAACATCAACCTCGTTAAACTTTTCACGAATTTCCTTGTAGTTCAAAAATTTTTTCCTTTTGTAACACACTATATTTTCAGCATCAGCACCATATTTGATGATGTGATCATGCAATTCGTCTAATCCATCCAAACCTTTAACGATAGCAAATTTTCTTTTAATTAATTTTTTGCCAAGCAATTCTTTGAGACTTGATGAACCAGGTATTTCTGGAGTAGTGGAATTTATCCCAATTTTATCAAGAGCCCTTTTAGTTGATTCACCCATAGCGAAGACATTAATTCTTTTACATATTTCGAAATGTTTAAAGTTTTTAACTGAAGCTACGCTTTGAAAAATAATGTCTGTAATTGAAGTATCTAAAAACTCATATTCGAGTGGCTCTATTTCAAATAGAGGTATATTTTCTATTGAATTGTCTAGGCTAGAATTTTTGCTATTTGTACTTGTATCAATTATGTTCATGTAATAATTTAATACCATTTTTTTTATGAATATCTTCTAAAATTTCATTGATGTCATTTCCTGAAAACGAAATAAAATTCTCAACACCATATATTTCACCACTTAGATAATTTTCTGATGCAAGCAGTGAAATAGCAGAATTACAGTCTGCATTTAGTTTCACTAGCAGCTCTCTCTCCATATTTATTTCTTTATTAAGATTTGTCATATCTTTATATATTTGAGATGACTTAATGATGCTTTCAGCTGCATTACCTTCCTTCCATTGGACTGCAAGAACACCCTGTCCAGAACATGTTGTGTGATCTAACCTTTTATAATTCTGATTTTGTATCAAAAAGTCCAACCTTGAAAGACCTGCTTCTGCCAGGATAATGCAATCGTATTGACCATCATTTAGTTTTTTTAGTCTTGTATCTATGTTGCCATTTAAAGGCTCAATATTTGTCGCATTCATATGAAATTTTGCTTGCATCTTTCTTCTAAGGCTTGAAGTACCCAGTTTCATGTCTTTTTTAAATTTAGGCTCTGTATCCTTTCTAAATATTAATAAGTCTTTTACTTTTCTTTTTGAATTTTCTATAAAGTAGAGATGTTTAAGCCCTTTAGTTTTTTTAGCAGGCATGTCTTTAGCTGAGTGAATAGCAACATCTACCGAATCATTTAAAATGAGCTTTTCGATATCTGAAACAAAGTTACCCTTATCAAATAAAGTCTCGCCTTTGGCGCTTAATTCATCACCCCTAGTTGAAGTTTCGATAAGATCATATTCTTTTATCAAAAAAGTTTTATTGAATTCTTCAACTTGTTTTAAGGCTAGTTTAGAAGATCTAGATGCTATTTTAATTTTCATATCTTAATAGGAGGGCTTTAACGTCTCCGACATTTTTTTCTTTTAGTATTGTAAATGAACTTGGTATTTCTATGGATGAGAATTTGCTATGCTCCAAGTAAATTTTACACGTTGGACTTAGCGTTTTGTTGTTAGCTAAAACTTTGAGCACTTTTTCTTCAATATCTTTATTGAATGGAGGATCTGCAAAGATTAGATTAAATTTTGATAAATCATTTTTTGATGCCCAACTTATAGCATCTTTAAATAAAACAGTTGATTTTGATTCTAATTCAAGAGCCTGCAAAGTGGATCTGATAAAAAGATAATTTTTTTTATTTAATTCGATAAGAAATGAATTTTTTGCACCTCTTGATATAGCTTCAATACCAAGAGCACCTGTTCCAGCAAAAAGATCCAAACATTCAAAATCTTTGATTTCAAACTGTAACCAGTCAAACAATATTTCTCTCAGCTTATTTGATGTTGGTCTTAATGAGCTCTTATGATCAAAGGGAATGCTTTTTCCTTTTAAATAACCCCCACTTATCCTTATACTATTTTTCATCTAAATTAATTTTCTTTAAGTATAATTCATACTATGAGCATTCAAGATAATTTTAGATTAGCCATGAGGAGATATATTTACTCTGTAAGTATTATGTCCAATAAAGACAATGCTGATAATCCAAATGCTATAACCGTTTCATCTGTAACATCAATTTCTATGGATCCGCCTAGTTTGTTAATTTGTATTAATAAGTCTTCGAGGATACATAACAGTATCGAACTTGAATCTAAATTTTGTATAAATCTTTTAAACAACAAACAAGAAGATCTCTCAAATATATGTTCTGACGAAGATATGTATGATCAAAGATTTAAAGACGAAAACTGGAATCTAGATGGCATTCCTTTTCTTAAAAACGCCCAGGCAAACATATTTTGTAAAGTAGATAAATTAACTTCATATCATACTCATACAATTGTTATTGGGCTTGTTGAAGATGCAAACTATGCAGATGAAATATCTACACTAACTTATGTCGATGGTGAGTATAAGTAACTAATTTTTTATTATTCCAGAAACAACTTTATCTAAATGATCTTCCAGGTTGCCTGCTATAAACAGAGCAGAAGGCATAGGGCCATCGTCAGGATTCATCAAGGGCTCATTTGCAATCACCTGAACCTTTCTTAATATTCCTACAAGACCATGGACCATGGACCATAAAGTAATACATTTAAAAGCAACAACTTCATCACTATCATTTGCTAATTTAGAAAAATTTGATCTGAAGTTATCATAGACTGAATTTGCTGATTCAAGTAATTCAGGATAATTATTAAAGTTGCCTACAGCTGTTCCTAGCATAAGGTCATAGGTATTTGCATTTTTGAGACCAAATTCTATATATTTAATCGCCATATCAACGATTTGTTTTTTAGTAACTTTTTTATCAACATCAACATGGATGGCCTTTGATAGTTTATTAAAACCTTTTTTTGAAACAGCAGCATATAAATCTTCTTTTGTTTTGAAGTGTCTGTAGGGTGCTGTTTGAGATACATTACTTTCCTTGGCTAAGGATCTAATGCTTAATTTTGTGTAGCCATCTCTTTCACACATGACACAGGCACAACTTATAAGTTCTTCTTTTAGGTTGCCGTGATGATAATTTTTCATAGGCTTAATTTAATGTTGACACTGCTAACATAATCAATTAATGTTTACACTGCATACATTAGGTTTTTTAAATAACAATGTCAAATTTTAGATTTAACAAAATTTTTTTATCTATTGGATTAATTTTCAGTTTCCATGCTTTCTCTATTGAGGTTCTTGAGGTCAAAATATTAGACTCATATTCAATTACAAAAAAGTTTCCTGGAAAACTATTACCAATAGAACAATCTAAATTAGCATTCGAGATACCAGGAAAAATAAATAATGTATATGTTGATGTTGGTGACTCAGTAAAAAAAGGTCAAGTATTGGCAAAACTAGATGATAGAGAAGCTTCAGCTCAACTTAATCAAGCAAAAGCAGCTTACGAATTATCAAAACAAATTCTTGAAAGATTTGAAAATTTAAGACAACAAGGACACATATCTATTCAGGATTTAGATAAAGCAAGATCAGATTATATTATTGCAAAATCTCAATTTGAATTCTTTGAAGTCAAGCTGCTGCAAACAAATCTGATAGCTCCCTTTGATGGAATTATACAAAGTAGATTTTTAGATACAGGTACAGTTATTAACTCAGGAATCCCTATACTTGAGATAATTGACTCGAATTACGTAGAGGCACATATCTCTGTACCTGTTATCTACTTGGAGGATATGGAAATTGGAAAAGAATACAACTTCGAATTCGATGGAGAAATGATAAAAGCAGTTTTTTCAAAACTTGCACCAATGTCACCAGGCGGATCAGATAGTAGACTTGCAATTTTTAAGTTTAATAAGTTTTTTAATCCTGGGTCCATAGCAAGTCTTGAAATTAAGATTACTGAAAAATCAAAAGGTACTTGGATTCCTCTAAAATCTCTATCCCAGTCAGAGCAAGGTTTATGGTCTGTTTATACGATTGAAAACAATATAGTTGTGAAGGATTTGATCGAAATTATCTATTTTGAAGATGATTATGCATACGTGAGAGGAACCTTAAAAAATAATGACTTAATTGTATTAGGTGGAGCGTCAAAAATTATTGAAGGTAAAAGAATAAATTAATACAAATGAAGTTTATTAGTATATTTCTTGATAGACCTAGAATTCTTTTTCTGACTTTAGCTTTTATTTTATTGTCTGGTATTTCCTCAATTTTTACTCTCCCTATTCAAGAAAATCCTGAGTTAGCAGAAAGATGGTCAACTGTTACGATTTCATATCCAGGAGCGACGCCAGAGAGATTAGAAACTCAAGTTATTAATGATCTAGAAGTAAAACTTCGGGAAATTGTAGAAATAGATGTACTTGAATCAAATATCACTCAAGGCTTTTCTAGAACATTAGTAGAATTAGAACAGAGTGTTCCTCCAAGACTGATAGAAGAAACTTGGTCAAGAGTGCAAGGTAAAATTGATCAAGTAATAATTCCTGAGGGATCAAGTATCTTACTTAAAAGGTCTTCAGGACCTCCTATAACAGTTGAATATGTAATTGATTGGAAAGGTGAGGGTGAGCAACCAATAATTATGATGTCAAGACTGGCTCAGCAATTAAAGAGAAAGCTAAGCTCCATTCCTGCTACTGAAAAAACGGCTATCTATGGAGAGGCTGAAGAAGAAATAGTTGTTGAGGTTAATTCTGCAAAAATGTCTTCTTTAGGTTTGACATATCAAGACATAAGTTTTGCAATCAAATCATATGACAATAAAAAACCTGCAGGAATTGTATCAGACCAGTATTCAGAATTTCTTATTAGGCTTAAAGATAATGTAACCAGTCCCCAACAAATTGGTGAAATACCTATAAAGGTAATCAATCAATCAGAAATAATTAGACTAGAAGACATTGCCATCATATCAAAGCAACCTGCTTACCCAATTGAAGACATCTTTTTATTTAATGGTAAAAGGGTAATCTCAGTTTCTGCAACTGGCTCTTTCTCACAAAGAGTTTTTAGTTATGTAGATACTGCTGAAAGGGCTGTTGATGAAATGCGTCAATCACTTCCAGAAGAATTTTCAATTGAGAGAATTTATGATGAGTCAAAATATGTCTCAACTAAATTTAATGAACTAATAAAGAGTTTCTCTATAGCATCTTTTTTTGTTTTAAGTCTTAGTTTCTTTTTTTTAGGCATTAGACCTGGAATTATTGTTACTGCTATTTTGCCATTCTCAGTTTCGTTAGTATTCTTGGGCTGCAGATTAATTGACTTACCACTTCATCAGACCTCTATAACAGGAATAATAATTGCCTTAGGTCTTTTAATTGATAATGGAATTATAGTTGTAGAGGATTACAAATACAGAAGATCAATTGGCTTATCGATAAAAGAATCTATTAATGAGACTTTAGAAAACATTACAGCCCCATTGGCAGCTGCAACAGCTACAACTGTCTTTGCTTTTATGCCAATAGTCACTGGAGAAGGTTCAAGTGTTGAGTTTGTTGGTGGTTTAGCACTTACAGTAATCATGTCAATTGCATCATCATTAATTTTGGCCTTAATCATGGTTCCAGTTTTAATGAGTTATATGGAAAAAATTCCTTACTTTGCAAATATCAAGGTACATGAAGAAGGTTACAGAAATGAAAAAATACTTAAAAGATATAGAGATTTTTTAACTTGGAGTTTTGAGATTCCTAGACGTGCAATATTAATATCAATTTCATTACCTCTTCTTGGATTTTTACTTTTTGGAACAATACCCAAAGATTTTTTTCCTGTAAATGATAGAGACATGTTTAGAATTCATATAGAGCTACCTACAAATTCCTCTTCTATTAAAACCATGGAAAGGTCAAAATTAATTAGACAGCAGATCATAGATAGTAATCTTATAGAAATTGAAAAGGACTATTGGTTTGTAGGAAGAAGAATGCCACGAGTTCTTATGAATATTGTAGGTGGAGGAAATAAAGAGGGCTCGAACAATGAAGCTCAAGCTGTTTTCTACGCAAACGATTATTATGAGATGATCAACGAACTACCTAAACTATCAAAAATTTTATCTGCAAAGAATCCAGATCTAATAATTTTTGTAGATAGTTTTCAGTCTGGTCCGCCAGTTTTCTCTGATGTGAATTATCGAATTCTTGGCGATGATGTAGAAATCTTAAGAGAGCTTGGTTCCCAACTAGAATTGATAATTAACAATGCGCCAGATGTAAGCCATACTAAGTCAGAGGCTGGGTACTCAAATACAAATATAGAGTTCGAATTTGATAGCTCTAATATCTCTCTTTCTGGAAAAAATACTGAATTATTAGTGAATGAGTTATTTGCTGAAAATAATGGAATTATTGTTAGCTCAATGCTTGATTCTAATAAAGAAATACCTATAAGAGTCAAAGGCATAAGAGTTTCAAAAGATATTATTGGTGATACTAGCTCTCTATCTATTCCATCAAAAGATGGTATAGATTTTATTGGAAACTTTGGTACATCACGAATTAACAAAACTACTTCTTATGTTTCAAGAAGAAATAGCCAAAGGATGAATGATGTTGAAGGTTGGATCTGGACTGGAACACTACCGTATGGAACAGAACAATATATTAAAGATAAAGTTTATAACTTTGAAAAGAGTTTACCGCCTGGTTATTCAATGATTATTGGTGGAGAAGCTGAATCAAGAGGCGAGTCTCAATCACAAATATATTCATCAGCTATAATTTATATTTTTCTTATTACTATTGGTCTAGTATTTGCCTTGAACTCATTTAGACAAACAGCATTAATTTTATCTGTAGCATTATTTTCAATTGGCCTTTCTTTCCTGGGTCTAAAGATAGGCCAGCAAAATTATGGTTTTATTGGAACAATTGGAGCACTTGGATTAATAGGGCTATCAATTAATGATTCTATAATTGTTCTTTCACATATAAAAGAGAAGGCAAGCAAGACTGCGATCAAAAAAGCAGAATTAATTGAGGTTGTAATAAGGTCAACAAGACATATTATTACTACTTCTTTGACAACCTTAGGTGGTTTTGTACCATTAATATTTGCAAGTATCTTCTTTAGGCCGCTTGCATGGGGTATGAGTATTGGTGTTTTGGGAGCAACTTTGACAGCATTATTATATATACCTGCAATGTTTATTTGGATGAATAAAATTAAGGATTAAGACATTCCTGCGAACAAAAATTTTTATTAAATTTATGTATAACCAGTGATTCATGAACAAAAGTTCCACACTCAGAACAACTTATCATCTTTTCAGATTTTTCAGCTGATTTTTCAACGAAAGCTGATTTGATATATCCCTTTGCAATTTGTATGAAAAAATAAATAATTAAGGGGATAATTAATGGTATTAATTTTAAGAGCACTTAATTA
>CEOK01009067.1_pt1 | contig 11507 bp, 9 predicted proteins | sample 427001 | NCBI WGS metagenome assembly CEOK01 (sample SAMEA2591108, study PRJEB7988) | marine metagenome | isolation source: saline water (ENVO:00002010), including | reverse complement strand
TATCCTTGGATGATGTAATGACATTTGTCCCTCATTTAAAATTACAGATTCTGTTTTTTCTAGAGGTACATTTTCTACTGTTTGACCCCTAGTTAATAAATTTCCGGAATTATAATCAAATTTTTCTTTATGATATTTTAATTCTTGTTTATGTGTTCCTGGCCACATCTTCATACAACCATTATTTTCATTTGCATCAGTTATTGCTACCCAAGCTGTAACCCAATTATGTGGCTCTAAACCTATATATTTTGCATCTTGATGAAAACTTACAAATCCTCTCTCATCTGGTTCTTTAATAAAAAGTGTAGTTCCACATGCTAAAATATTTTTCCCAATTATACTTTCAACTGCATCAAGAATATTTGAGTTACGAACAACATTATCAAGTATTGGTGAAATCAAATGAGGATAATTTCTTCCAAGATTCTTAAGTTCGTTTGGCCACTTATTTTCTATAAATTCAATTTCTTCTTTTACTTCTTGTGCTTGATTTTTTGTAAGTGCTTGAATTGGAGAAACATAACCTTTTTTATTATATTGTTTAATTTGATCTTCTGATAGAAGAGGCATCTCAATTAATTAATGGCTTTCCAGTAGATAAAGTATGTTTTATTCTTTCTTGAGTTTTTTTAGTTTGAATAAGTCTCATAAAACTGTCTAGCTCTAACTTATAAAGATCATCTTCAGTTAAAGTTTTGTCTATTGATGTATCACCACCACTTAATACATTTGCAAGTTCTTTACCTACTTCCATACCATGATCTAAAATAACTTTGTCATTATAAAGTTTTTCTAAAAGTATAATCATTTTATTCTTTAATGGTTTTCCTGATAAATTAAATGTACATGGTTTTGGAGGTTTAAAATCTCTATTTGCATAAATTATTTTTTTTGACTCATCTAATAAGCTATTTCTATTCATAATTTTTTTATCTTGGGGTCTTAAGAATTTCAAAGGCTCTGCTTCAATTGGTGACGTCGCTGTTTTAGCATAACCTATAATATTAAATACTTTAAGAGGTGCATAGTCTGGGTCTTTTTTTGCTTCGTCTGTCTGGGTCCATCTCCATAGCACTTCCTTACATCCGCCACCAGCTGGAACTAATCCAACGAGAGTCTCTACTAAACCCATAACAATATTTGTATGTGAAACTACAAAATTAGATTGTATCGCCACTTCTTCTCCACCACCCAAAACTAGTCCTGACGGAGCTGATATTACAGGAAAATTAGAATATTTAAGGTGTTTACATGTTTCTTGAAAATATTTAATAAATTTTTCAATGGATTTAAAATCTCCTTTATCGGCAAAGTTCATTGTATAAGTTAAATTAACTCCAGCAGAAAACTGCATGCTCTCATTAATTATAATTAATGGTTTATCTGTTGCATTTTTTAAAGAATCCATTGAGTCATAATCTAATGCGCAAGCTTTTGTGGTAAATTCAACAATATTAAAATCTTTAAATCTATATATATCTGCAGATTTATTTTTATCTATCTTTAGTGCTTTAGGTTTCATTTTTCCTAATGTTTCTATCTGTGTATAAAGTTGCCTCTCACCATAAAAATTTTCATCTTTAGTTTTTGATAAATTTGTAAGGAATGCATTATTCTCAAAATTGTCAATTCTTTCGAAAAACTTTTTAACTCCAATTGACTTCAGCATTTCAAATGGACCCATAGCCCAATTAAATCCGAGCCTCATCGCTTCATCAATATCATTAAATTTATCAGTAATTCCAGGAACCAAAGATGAAGAATATTTAATTATTTTTGAAATTATTGACCATGCATATTGACCATACTTGTCATCGCGGTCTATTAACTTATTTAAGTTTACTGTATCTATTCCAAGATCTATTTTTTTTGTTGCTAGGTATTCTCCACTTTCTAGATTAATTGCTTCCAATATTTTTTGATTGTTAGCTTTATTCATTCTGTAAAAACCACCTTTGCCTTTTCTTCCAGTATAGCCTGTTTCAATTAACTTAGTGATCAATGGTATTTCTTTTGCAACAATTTGAAACTCATCATTTTTTGGTAGCTCTTTTATAAAACTTTTGAGCACATCAGCCATCAGGTCAATCCCAATTAGATCATATAAACCAAAAACCCCGGTTTTTGGTACACCCATAGGTCTTCCAAATACAGCGTCAGCTTCTTCAATTGATAATTTCATTTTAAATGCTTCTGTCATGGCAACTTGCATTGCATAAACGCCTATTCTATTGCCTAAAAATCCTGGTGTATCATTACAAACTATTGCCCCTTTTCCCAACTCAACTTCACAAAACTTCTTAAGTGAATTAATTTTATTTAGATCATTATTTTCATTTTTAACTATTTCAAGCAAGCCCATATATCTCACTGGGTTAAAAAAGTGAGTGATACAAAAATCTTTTTTTTCTATTTTCGATAATTTTTCTGAAAGAACTTTTATCGGAATAGAAGATGTATTAGATGAAACAATAGCTCCTGGTTTTCGGTTTTTAAAAATTTTCTCGTATATATTATGTTTTATATCGATTCTTTCTACAACTGCTTCTACTATCCAATCAGCGTCTTTAACAACATCAAAGTTATCATTTATATTTCCAACTTTAATATTTTCAATCTGTTTTTTATCAATTAATAATGGTGGTCTTGATTTATGTATTCTTTCTTTTGCTGCTGAACTAATTTCTGTTTTAAGATCTAGCAGAGTGACTGGCACATTTGCATTACATAGTTGAGCGGCTATTCCGCTTCCCATAGTTCCAGATCCTATTATGACAACTTTCTTTATATCCATAAATGATTTTTTTATATTATACTTAAAAAAATTTCAAACTTATCTATTCTTTATTCCTCTTAGTCTTTCAGATCTTCTTCTTAATAACTCAACTGTAGTTAATAATGCAATAGATAAAGCTACAAGACATGTCGCCATGCACAATATAACTGGGCTAATTTCTTGTCGCAGACCTGCCCACATTTGTCTGGGAATTGTTACTTGTTCTACACTTCCAACAAATAATACGACTACAACTTCATCGAATGAAGTAATAAATGCAAATAACGCTCCTGAAATTACACCAGGTAGGATTAAAGGCATGATTACTTTAAAGAATGTTCTAAAAGTGTCTCCTCCTAAGCTTTGTGAAGCTCTAATTAAATTATTATCAAATCCAGTAAGTGTAGCTGTTACAGTTATAACAACGAAAGGTGTCCCGAGTGCAGTATGAGCAAGTATTAATCCTGTATAACTATGTGTGAGTCCCAATTTAGAATAAAAGAAAAACATACCTGCCGCTGTAATAATTAATGGAACAATCATTGGTGAGATTAATATAGCCATTATTAATGCTTTAAATGGCATATGTGGTCTACTTAAACCTAGTGCAGCTACAGTTCCTAAACCTGTAGCTAAAAAAGTTGAAAATATTCCAATATAAAAACTATTTACAGTTCCTCTCATCCATTTATCAGTACAAACTGTTGTTATAATCGCATCTGGATCACAGATTCCAAGCATCTGCTTATACCATCTTATAGACCATGCCTCTGGTTCAAAAGTCATAAACTCTCTTGTAAACTCAAAAAATGGAGATGAGCTAAATGATAATGGCAAAACTACAAATATCGGAGCAATCAAAAAGAAGAAAACAAAAGCACAATAAGTCAGAAAACTGTAATAACCTATTCTTTGTCCTCTTGTAGCATATACTGGTAAAGCCATAATTATCCTAATTTAATATTCTCAACCCCTATTATTTTATTGTAGAACCAATAAAAAACTAACATTACAAAAAGTAAAACTGATCCAAGAGCTGCACATAGACCCCAGTTTAATGTTGTTTTTAAATGGTACGCAATCCAGTTTCCTATCATTTGACCGTCCTTACCTCCTACAAGTTCAGGTGTAATGAAGTATCCAATTGCTATTATAAAGACCAAAAGACCGCCAGCACTTATACCTGGTATTGAGTTTGGCATATAAACCTTCCAAAATGCATGTAATGGTGAAGCACCTAAATTGAGTGCAGCTTTCATATAATTAGGCGATATAGTTTTCATAACACTAAATAATGGCAGAACCATAAATGGTAAAAGAATTTGTGTCATTACGATTATAGTTCCTGTTTCATTATACATAAGCTTCCATCTATTCTCATCAGCTATAAGTCCTGCTATAACCATTAAATTATTAAAAACTCCATTTTGCTGAAGTATAATCATCCAGGCAACCGTCCTAACTAATAAAGAAGTCCAAAAAGGCAGAAGTACACATATCATTAATAAGTTACTATATTTTAAAGGGAGCGTAGCTAATAAATATGCTATGGGGTAACCTAACATCAAAGTAAATAAAGTAACTAAAAGACTTACTTTAAAAGTTTTAATCCAAGTGTGATTATATATTCTTCTATTTTCAGGTTGAGCAATTATCTCTTTGTTAGAATCAAATTTTAAATCAACTGAATTTAAATAATAACCCATTGTAGTAGGATCAACCATTTCTCCTAATGCTTTCCAATATAATGGATCTCCCCATCTCTTATCTATTTCGATCATCTGTTCTTTGTAAGGGCCATCCTCAATTTTTTTAAATTTTCTTTGTGATTTTTTGATTAAACTTTTCCATCCAGATTTAGAATAATTCATTCTTGTGCTTGCTTTTCCTATCTCATAACCTTCAGCTTCTCTAATCTCATCAAACATTGTTTTATAAATTTCTTCTGAAGGCAGACCTTGTTTGTCCCATTTTTTAAATACTTCAAAAGTTTTTGGGAATACTGTATTTATATATCTATCGTCAACACTTCTTGACAACATATCACCAATTGGAATTATAAATGTGATTAATATAAATGCTAGGAGAGGAAGTACTAAAAGAAAGGCACGAATTTTATTTCTTTTCTCAGCTTTTTTTAAACTGACCTTTAATGGTATTCCATCACTTGTGAGAATTGGTCCTGAGATTGTTTCACTGCTCATAAATTTATTAAATTTACTCTAATATAAAAAAAAAGGCGAGAACGAATCTCGCCTTTTTTAAATTAAAATTGAAGTCTTAATTACCTTTCCAAACTCCAAATCTTTCAGAAACTTCAGCTCCGTTATCAGCCCACCAGAATGGGTCAGCAATAACTGATCTTCTTAGTCTCTTAGGAGTGTTAGGCATATGAGGTAGTACATTTACACCAGTATTGAAATAAGGCTCACCTTTTTTGATGATATCAATACTAGATGATCTCATTGGACCATAAGGAATGTATTTAGCTTGAAGAGCTAAAGACTCAGCAGTTGAAGCGTGTTTTACAAACTCTCTTGCTTCTGCTTCGTTCTTAGTTCCTTTAACAACAACTAAATATTCTTGCTCAAGTACTTGTCCGTCCCAAATATACTCAAATTTTTTACCCTCTTGAAGTATAGCTGCACCAATTCTTCCATTGTATGCAAGTGACATAACAACTTCACCTGAAGATACTAGTTCAAGCGGCTTAGAACCAGCTGACCAAAATACAACATGATCTTTAATTGTATCTAGCTTTGCAAAAGCTCTATCGATTCCACCATCTTTGCTCATTTCTTTGTAAACGTTTTTAGGTTTAACACCGTCAGCAACTAATGCCATTTCGATTAAAGCATTTGCCCAAGTGTGAATTCCTCTTTTTCCAGGAAACTTTTTAACATCAAAGAAATCTTTGATTGTTTTTGGTTTTTTTCCAGGAAACGCTGCAGGATCATAAAAAGCTACATAAGACCAAAAGATCTGAGGTGATATACACTCAGAAACTGGTTTCACGACCATGTCATTAATAAAGTGACTTTGGTCAACTTTTAGGAATAATCCTTCATCGCAACCAGTGATAGCTTGGTCAGGAAGTACGTCTACTACATCCCAAGTTACATTGTTTGCTTCTACTTGTGCTTTGATTTCTCCAAGTCCACCGTTGTAGTTTTCAACAGTCACACCTGAACCCTTGCTCCAAGTATCTACATAAGCTTTCTGTTGGCTGGCTGTATAAGCTCCACCCCAAGAAACGAAAGTTATATCTGCAGTTACAGATCCAACAAACGCCATTGAGATTAAACCAAGAAAAGCTGCTTTTATTGTTTTTCTCATTTTTTCCCCTTTAAATTAAATTTAATTTAACTTTTATAAATAGATTAGAGCATATTGGGATATATAGATCAAAGGGTTTTTTTTTAATAAAACAGACTTATTCTTGAGATATGTGTCTAATTTAGGCTTTAAAATCTAAAGCTCTTGTGTCTGCAGATTTCCAGGACAATTTAACTATAGCACCTTCTTTAAGATCTGAATGATCTGATGAATTTGGTATTTTAACAATGAATTGATCATTTCCGCACACTTTAACTCTTGTTCTTACATGATCACCTAAATATATTAATTCCTCAACCTTTGCTTCAAAATTATTTTCATAGTCTTTTTCATTTACATTAACCCAAACTCTTTCTGGTCTTAATGATAGCATTGAAGTGTCTCCAACAGAATTAATATTCACCTTAAGTGAATTTATCTCATCGCCATTATCTGTCTCTATTACACAATTTTTCCCATTAACAGATTTTACTTTTCCTTTGATTTGATTATTCTCACCAATAAATTGAGCTACAAAAGAATTATCAGGTTTTTCGTAAAGCACATCTGGTGTTGATATTTGTTGAATTTTTCCATCATTAAAAACTGCAATTCTATTTGACATTGTTAAAGCTTCGCTCTGATCGTGAGTCACATACACAACTGTAATTCCAATTCTCTCATGAATATGTTTTATCTCATATTGCATTTGTTCTCTTAGTTTTTTATCAAGAGCTCCAAGTGGTTCATCCATTAATACTAATCTAGGTTCAAAAACTAAAGCTCTAGCTAGTGCAACACGTTGTTGTTGCCCTCCTGATAATTGAAGAGGCATCCTTGTACCAAAATCTTGAAGTTCAACCATCGACAAAGCCTTATGAACTTTTTCAGCAATTTCTTCTTTTGGAAGTTTTCTTACCTCAAGGGGAAAAGCTAAATTTTCATTAACTGTCATATGAGGAAATAATGCGTAGTTTTGGAATACCATACCAATACCTCTTTTGTATGGCGGTATAGAGCTAATTGGCTCACCTTCTAAGTATATTTCTCCGCTTGTTGGTGTTTCAAATCCAGCAAGCATCATTAATGTAGTAGTTTTTCCTGATCCAGATGGACCTAACATTGTAAGAAATTCACCTTGAGGAATATCTAAATTTAATCCCTTTACGACTAATGTTTCGCCGTCATAGCTTTTATCTACTTTTTCAAACTTAACAAAACTATCTTTTCCTGACATGCACATTTAAAACATTAGATGCAGGTTTATTCAAGTACTAATTATCCTTTAAACACTATGATCTTAACCTTTAATATGGAGATCACTTGGAAATTTATAAAAATTTTCAGCTCCATTTTGAGTGACTCTTATAGACTCGCTGCTCTCAACTCCCCAATCACCGAACTGCATAACTGCAATCATATGAAAGCAAACATTTTCTTTTAAAATAGTTTTATCTCCCTTTTGTATATTTAGAGTGTGCTCTCCCCAATCTGGTGGATAACCAATTCCAATTGAATAACCTGTTCTTGATTTTTTTTCTATTCCATATTTATCTAAAACCTTCCAAAAAGCCTGTGCTACATCGTCTGCAGTATTGCCAGGTTTAGTAGCATTAATGCCTGATTCTAATGCCTCTCTAGTTTTTTTCATGGTATCTATTTTTTTTTGATCTGGCTTTCCGAGTAAAACTGTTCTCGCCATTGGACAATGATATTTTTTATAGGCCCCTGATATTTCGATTATAGAAGCTTCTCCATTCACAAATTTTTCATCTGTCCATGTTAAATGAGAAGCTGAAGTGCCTTTTCCTGTTGGTATTAAAGGCACTATTGATGCGTAATCTCCACCGTACTCTCTTGTACCACTTATCAAGGTTGAATATATTTTTGCAACTGCATCACACTGACGAACACCATGATTAATTTCTTTAAATGCTGTCTTCATTCCAAGCTGAGTAATTTCAGATGCAATTTTCATATATTTTATTTCCTGATCTGATTTAATTAGGCGAACCCAGTTTACTAACCTTTCACAATCTTTTATTTTTGAATTTGGTAATCCATTTTTTAATTTTTCATATGAGTAGGCTGTGAAGTAATGACTATCCATTTCAACTCCAATCTTTAATTTATCCCATTTTTTTTCTTTTATAAAATCTACTAATCTATCGTATGGATGAATTGGCCAAACATGAATATATTTTTCATCATAAATTATAATATTCTCTTTCTTTAAATATGTTTTTATATATGCGCCACCTGCATCTTGTGCTCTAACAAAACACAAGGGCTCGTCAGCGTTTATATGAACAATTACACATTGTGTATAATAAAACGACCAAGCATCGTATCCAGTTAAATAGTTCATATTGTTTGTATCTTGTGAAATCAAAAGCTCAATATTTTGCTCTTGCATTGATTTTTGAACTTTTTTTAATCTTTCTTTGTATTCTGTTTTTGAAAATAGCATGATTAATTTTTTAAGAATAGTTTTCCAAATCCTTTAACTTTTTCTGTTTTGCCTAGACTTTTTAAAGTATCCCAAATCAATACTTGATTACTTGATAGTACGATTTTATTCAATTTTTTTTCAAGCTTATCAATAATATTTAATGCTGGTAAATTCGTACATGACAGAAAAACGGCTTCAGCTCCTCCTAGTTCCATTTTTGCAATTACATCAAATAGATAATCTGGATCAATTTTTGCAATATCATTATCATTTAAAATATCAAAATATGAATTTGATGTAACTTCGAATTTTTGACTTTTAAAATATTCTACCACGTCAGTATTTAGTTTTTTCGAATAAGGTGTAAAAATGGATAGTTTACTTATATTCAAATTTTTAAGTGCATTTATAGCAGCAGAGCTTGGAGTTATTACTTTTGCTTCTGGTTTTGCTAAATTAATTTTATTTTTAATTGAATCATATCCTGATGCTATAGTTCCCGAGGTACAGCCATAAACTACGCAGTCTAACTTTTCATTTGGGAGTATGTCCTTTGAAACCTCTGTCACACTTTCCGACATTTTAATTAGATTTTCGTTTGTTAATGGATAAAAACTTCTAATACGATTTACAAAAAGATCTATTTCCCTATTTTTAAATATTTTTTTAAAATCTTTTTCAATTATAAAATCAGTTGATAGAGCTATTAAACCAATTCTAGAATTAGTTTTTGAGTTGTATTTTGGGTTTACTTTTATTGAATTCATTTGATATCTTACAATATAGCATTAAAAATAAATATATATTTTTAATTGAATTGTTGACAAAACTATATAGTTAAATAAATTTCATCTATGATCAAAAAAATTAGTCTTATAATTTTCTTAACACTTTTCGTATCATTTTCAGCTTATCCAAATAGCTGCCCAGTTTTATATCCGGAGCTACTTGCAATGGTTGAAAAAAGTACTCTTCCACAAGATAAGATTGACGAAGCTAAAGCGCTTATAGAAAAAGGATGGGCTATGCATCAGGAAGTAGAAGAAGCACCAGATGATGACAAACATTACGAAGCACTAGAAATTTTGTTCCAAGCTTTAGATATTTTAGAGGCAGAGTAGATTTATTTCTTTAAAAAATTCAATCTTCCAATAATTTCGTCTCGATCTATATAATAGCCCTGCAAATGTCTATGCCCTGAGTTCGGATCGAAAGCTGTTCTTCCATGTAATACCCTTCTATTATTAAACGAAAAAATATCACCTGGTTCCAGTCTAAAATTTATTTGAAATTTATCATCATGTAGTAAATTTCCAAATCTATGATGAGATTTATATGTTTTTTCCATATCATCTGGGTGACAATCTAGTGCGTCCATCGTAGCAACACTAAATCTTATATCATGGTAATCGCCGTCCTTAGTCAGAGATACCGCTGGAGCATAAAAACTTCTATGGGCATCTTGGGTATAGTCTTTATCTCTAAATTTAAGAGGTATACTTACTAAAGTATCAAAGATTGCTTTTTCATTTTTTCTCAAATAATCAGCAACAGCAAAGGCATCAACTGCTGATGAGTTTCCCCCATTAGCTGAATTAGTTAAACAGTGAAGAAATTGATATCCAGGCGGATTTTCAAACCAAGGTAAATCCATGTGATTTGGAAGAGCGTGTGATGTATAAGCTGAATTATTTGGTTTTGGAATATTAATAACTTCAAAAGGTGTTTTAAAAAAAGTTTCTCTTATATGGCTTATTCTATTTAAAACAGGAAATGCAGATCTTTTTTCAACTGGAGCATTTTTTACTATTGCAATACCTTTGTAATGCAAAAGCTCTAACCATTTAATCAAACCTTCATCAGAGTTGATTATCTCATCGTGCTCTATGGTTATATTTTTTAAATTTTTTTGTAAAGAACTGTCCCATAATTTATAAGGAGATACATATTTTTTTTTGTTATTTAAAGTATAGCAATTATTTCTAAGCCATCCTTGATCGTAATAACTTGTATGATTTCCTTCACCCCATTCTATCTCCAACTTACCGTCATTATTTATTTTATATATCTTTGGTTCAATACTAGTAGACATCTCAAGTATGTTGAACATTCTATGATTAGAATTTTTATCATGAGCAGTTGGACAATTATCTCTTAACCACATAAAATTAAAATTACTTATTTCTCCATCACTCCAAACCACTTTAAGAGAAGATCCATTTTTTGAAATTTTAGAAATTCCTATTGTCATAATATTAAATGTTAATTTATTTTATAAATTATTCAATTCAATTAATGATTGAATTAAAGTTAAAAAACCTTAAACTAAGTTATCAAAAAATGACTGATAAATCTCTCAAAAATAAAAAGATTATTATATCTGCCGGTGCATCAGGTATCGGACTAGCGATAGCAAAAAATTGTCTTTTAAAAGGAGCGTATGTATATCTTTGTGACATTAATGAAAGATCTATTAATAAATTAAAGAAGAGTTTCAAACGAAATAATAAAGTATTTATTTATAAATGTGATGCATCAAATGAATATGACGTAATGGGTTTTTTTAATGAAATAAAAAAGAGAACAAAAAAAATCGATGCACTAATAAATAATGTTGGAGTTTCTGGACCAACAGGGAGTTTAGAAAAACTAGACTCTAAAGAATGGGAGAATACTTTAAAAGTAAATGTTTTAAGTCATTTTTATTTTACTAAACTGTCCATTCCTATGTTAAAAAAAAGTAAAACAGGATCAATAATTAATTTGTCCTCTGGCGCAGGCATAATGGGTTTCCCATTAAGATCACCGTATGCCGCAAGTAAATGGGCTGTTGTAGGCATGACAAAAACATTAGCAATGGAACTTGGTAAATTTAAAATTAGAGTAAATGCTATTTGTCCAGGAACTATTAAAGGCGATAGAATGGTTAGAGTAATTAGAGATAAAGCAAAATTTTTAAAG
>CEOK01197783.1_pt1 | contig 11511 bp, 14 predicted proteins | sample 427001 | NCBI WGS metagenome assembly CEOK01 (sample SAMEA2591108, study PRJEB7988) | marine metagenome | isolation source: saline water (ENVO:00002010), including | reverse complement strand
TTTCAATTTTTTTGATTTTTAATATTCATTTATTTTATGGAAAGATTTTTATTAATTCGTAATAAAAATTTTTTTGACAAACATAATATTGTTACCATAAATAACACAAATGACATTCCAAATAAAAATGCAATACTCTTTATTGGATCACATGTTAAAAGTATAGATAATCCCAAACACATATTAAAATATTTTGCTGCAATTTCTTTAAAACAGCATCAATATGTAATTATAGTTGGAAAGGGAGATGGTAGTCTTAAACCTAATATAATTATACCAAAAAATATAAAGGCTATATACTGCACAAATATTAATTATACACATGATAAAATAAAATTTATGCCAATGGGATGTGACTTTAGATCCATTCAATCATTTCATAAAGCATATATAAAAAATAAGCATAGAAATATCCTATGTTATTGTAATTTTTCATTAAATACACATTCTATAAGAAGGAAAATATATAAGCATCTTAGAGATAAAACATTTATAACGTTTGACCATATGGGTAGTTTTTTAAACTATAACATATCACGTGACCAGTTTTTCAGAAATCTTGGTAATTCTAAATTTGTGATATGCCCAAGAGGTGCTGCATTAGATACATTTAGGTTTTATGATACTATATATTCAGGAGCTATTCCTATTGTAATAAAAACAACATTTCATAAATTACCATTCTTTGATGAAGTTCCCATATTATTTTTAGATAATGAAGCGGATTTTAAAAACTTAACAGAAGATTTTTTAAATAAAACATATGATAAACTAATTCAAAAGAAAAAAAATTACTTTAATTTAAACATGAATCATTTTATATCAGAAATAAAAAAGTGTCTTATAATGGGTATCTAAACAAAAGCAATTTCAAAAGTGCGCGCGCGTTCAGTCTTGGGCGGTGATTTCGCCGAACAGATTGGCGAGTTCTCCGTAGATCTTGTTGATTTCGCGAGTATTTGCCTTTTGCTGGTCGAGGAGTTCGTTCTGTCTTTTGATATATTCACGAAGCGTATTCATCTTTTTGGAAACCTCTTCTGCATCCAGATCTAGGCTATCATCACATGGACTTTCCGCGTTCATATCTTCATTGTCGTCTTCATCCTCGTCGACCTGCGAAGTTTCGATGGTGGTGGTGGTCGCCGCTTGGGATTCCGCATCAGCATCAGGAAGAGCAACGAATTCTTCGACCTTCAATTCCACTGCAGCTTCTTCGCCAATCCCAAGAGTTGCAAGAATATTTGTCGATGCGTTGTTCTTGGCGATGACCTGAACTCCATCGATTTCACTTGTCTGTATATCCGCCAATGAAGTAGGATTTTGCTTCTTGGCTGCCTTTTCCGCTTTCTTAGCAGCCTTTTCCGCTTTCTTAGCGGCCTTTTCCGCCTTCTCTTTCTCTGCGAGAATCTTTTTAGCCTCGCGCTTCGCAGCCTTTTCAGCCTTCTCTGCTTCCAGTGCTGCCTTTTTTTCTTCAGCGAGCTTCTTTTTGGCCTCTCGTTGTGCCGCCTTTTGCACCTTCTCTTCCTCGGCAGCCTGCTTTTTGGCCTTGCGTTCCGCAGCCTTGCGCTCTTTCTCTTCCTCGGCAGCCTGCTTTTTGGCCTTACGTTCCGCAGCCTTGCGCTCTTTCTCTTCCTTGGTTATTTTTTGTTTTTTTTGAACAGTAACCTTTCCAGATTCGTCATTGAAAATCTCCTGGAAAGTTGGACTGCTGGTCGAAATCGGCGATTGTGGAGGAGTTTTCGCCGCCATCTTCACGCCGTAGCACGTTGCTTTGCTCGAACCTTCTTCCTCATTTTCGCTGTCACTCGCACTTTCAACGTGATAGGGTGGTGAGAATGCCGGGGTTTCATTAACTGGCGTCGCAACTGGGGTAGTGATGGTGGCAATAGACATGATATTGTTTGTCGCTTGTTAAACAGCAGTGGTTGTGATATGTCTGTTTTGTCAAAGACGAAAAAGTTTTCAATTTTTTTTTTTTTTCGCGATTGTGGTTCGTTTTTTTTTGATGAGGCAGTTTGTGAAAATTAAGTATCTTGGGTCATGTAAAAAATTGAGAAATATTTCGTCCAATTCTATTAAAGCAGCACATCCTATAAGATATCTTTAAGATACACAACGCGATTTTATAAAAATGCAAGACTTTGAATTAAAATATGATATATTTCTAGGATTGTCGGGCGCTACACACAAGAAACATCAACGCGAAGGTATTCGTTTTATGTTGGAAAACGAATTAGTTCGAAAGCGATTCGTGGCGGGAAATGCGCGATTCAAACTTCCACGGGGAGGTCTTCTGGCGGACGAGATGGGATTAGGCAAAACGATTCAGTTGATTGGACTGATTGAAATTAGGCCGGTCAAAACACTGCTTGTTCTGCCGTTTTCGCTTCTGCATCAATGGAAAGAACAACTTGTAAGATTTACAGGTCGTGAACCTGTTATATATCATGGAGCAAACAAATCAAAGGTAAGTTTGGAGTTTTTGAAGAATGAGGCGGGGCTTGTCGTCTGCACCTACAATGAAATCTCTGGTAAGAACACCGGAGATCTCGTGCAATTCATGTCGCTTTTGCATCTTGTGAAATGGGACCGCGTAATTTTTGACGAGGCGCATCATTTAAGAAATAGAGTAAGTATGCTTTCCATGGGCGCAAAGGTATTGGATTCAAAATCCAAATGGATGTCCACCGGAACACCCATTCACAATAAGATAGAGGATTTCAAAAATCTGTTCGACATTATAGGATATAATGAAGTAGTAGCGTCGAATATTGAATTCTTGAAATCCCACGCATATTTGCGACGAACAAAGGAATCTGTTCATCTTCAGCTTCCAAATCTAACACAAGAGATGGTCTATGTGGACTGGACCAACGACGAGGAGCGCAAGATAGCAGAAGATATTCATGGTTCCTTTAACTTCTGCAAACTGAAATTTGACCGAGAAGTCATAGATGAGGTTTTGTCGATATTTGAAAAGGGGATTTTCGCAAAATTAGCACGGGCGCGGCAGACTTGTGTCATGCCCGAAATGCTTAACGAATGCACGGGGTTGAAATTTAAAATCAGCAGCAAATTGGATGCGGTTACTAAACATATTATTGAAAGAAGAATGACCGGACTAAAGTTGGTGTTTTGTCATTATCGCGGCGAGATTGACGAATTGGAACGGCGGTTGATTCTGGAAAACATGAAGGTTTCGAAAATGGACGGACGGACGAGTCATAAGGAGAGGCAAGCTATTCTTAACTTCCCGGTCGATGTTTTGATTCTTCAGCTGAAAACTGGCTGTGAAGGCCTTAACCTTCAAAAGTATTCAGAGGTTTATTTCACGAGTCCGCATTGGAATCCTGCCATTGAAAATCAAGCGATGGCACGATGTCATAGAATTGGACAAGAAAAACCTACTAAAGTGTTTCGGTTCGTGATGAAGGGATTTGATGATAGCGAAGAGAGTTTGTCGTTGGACCAGTATTGCAATGAGATTCAAGAGTTTAAACGGGGGTTGTATAGGGTTATATAGAATGGAGTTTAGTTTTGTTATTTTTTATTTTGTTTTTGTGAAGATTTCTTATTCATTTTTTCTTCTTTTTTTTGCCTTGTACATACCGCGTTTTAACACCTTTCCTTTTTTTAGAACCATTTTGTCTTTTCGGTTTTATTCTACTTGCCTTTTTACCTCTTGTAGACTGACGTTTTAACACTCTGCGTTTTTTAACTCTACTAGAATGTCTTATATTTCGCTCATTTTCTCGTCTCCTACATATGTCTTCTTGGAGTTTCCGTTTCCTACGGGAAGTATTTTGCAAAGCTCTATCATGACGTTTCTGATCTCTATTATATGGATCCATATCTTCTCTAGACCTCACTTGATCCATACTAATCTCGCGTTGGAGCGCATCCCAGGCCCCCTGATCCCATGCCTCCTGATCCCATGCCCCCTCTCCGGCATAACTTATTGCGGGTGGCTGCGCAACCTCGAACATCTCTCTCCGTTCCTGAGGAGGATGCAGAACAGATAGTGATCCAAGAGGTCTTCTTACTTGCTGCCGTGGGGTGTGAGTGGGGGGTGGCTCAAATAAGTTTGTAAGTGGTTGATGTGTTAGATTATTCATTATATATATATATATAAATATAAATATTAATTATAATTGCAGGATGTATTCATGTAAAATATATTTGAAATATATTTACATGAATACATATTAAAACCAATCCCACAAATTATATTAGGATGGACGTCGACTTAAAACGATTAGAGAAAGGACAACTTATAAAATTCAATAAAATACTCCGTAGACTAAAGGTTTCGGACATTTATATTGACCGAGCCTGGGGTTCAAATTATTATCACGAACAACTTTTTAATGAAATGCATAACGAAAATATGATCATGTTAGTGATAGAAAATATGGGAATTGCCGTTACCATGTGTAAATATCTGGCAAATCAGTTTGGATATCTAAAGGACGTGGCAATGAAATATGGAGAAGCCAAACATATTTTTCATTATAAAATTAATATTTATTACATAGACAATAAATGGGATACAAACAACTGGTCTCTTCATCTACTAAAACGTTTTCATAATATGATGTCTAACTGTGAAAGAAAATCTTTGGAAGAACTTAAAAAAAAGAATAAATCAGTAAGTTTGATCCGTGATTATATTGACACTGCTTTTTTAGAAGCATTGGGTTGGGAAAGTCCCCATATAGAAGAAATTAATCTAAGACAACAAAATTCAGAAAATACTAGCTTTTCGCATCTAGAACAAACTTTTTCAGAACCCGCCCCTTACCATGCTTAAGAAATATTGCAACACATTTTCGTTGGATATTTTTCTTTTAAGTTTTTAAAAGAAAATATGGAGAGATCGGTCGAAGAACTTTCTAGGAAATTTCTGCACCCCTGTCTTTCGCATATTTTCTGTATTAAATCGTGGAGTGGTTCTTTTACATTTAACTTATGTAAGTTATCAATTTTTACAAATGGAGTGAAATTTTTTAAATGCTTTTCGTAAATAGTGTCATCCAGAGATTGCCATTTGTTAGCTACAATAGTAATAGGAATATCATCGCTTACTTTTTTTTTAACATCATTAATCCAATATTCAACATTATCTATTGAATTTATATTTGTGCAGTCGAAAAATATCAAAACCCCATCCACATTTTTATAAAATCGTTCAATTATACTTCTAAATCGCTCTTGCCCAGCCGTATCCCATATTTTTAGTTTAATTTCTTTATCTCCAAAATCTAAAGTTATCGTTTCAAAATCCACTCCAATGGTTGTTTGCACATTATTAAAATGTCCATATTTACATAATTTAATATAACTACTTTTACCTACTTCTGTATCCCCCAAAACTATTATTTTCAGCATCTTCATATTTTTTTCATCGTTGTTCATATAATATAATAAGGATTTAAATTATTATATTATCCGGTTAACCCCTTTTTTTTCTTGGAAATAGATTGTATAATATAATTACTATTATTAACAATACAATAAAAAATATCGTAAATTGAATTATTAATGATGACCCAAAGATAGAAATTAAAAAAACGAAAGGTCCTTCTATTACAGATGTTTCTGAAGGAACATTGTTTTCAGCAACAGGTGTAAATTTCAGGGTTGTTGACATTGTTATATAATTATATTATATTAAATCCATATTTAAAATTACATTTTTTATCATTTGATGGATTTACGGGAATATCCCATTGAATTTGTTTATTACTTCCATCACTTACAAGTTTTCCAGTGGTTAATTTTACGTCATCTATTTTAATATTTTTATTGTTACTATCATTTACATCAATACCAATCATCCAAGGATGCTTATTAGCATACTTTCCTAAATAATATATACCATCACAATAATTGTTACGGACTCCCGTATCATTGCACGGAAGATTAAACACTGAAGTCGAATTAGTTAAACCATCATAAATAGTCTCTTTTTCATCAGGTTCGCCTTGTGGATTTTTTATAAATACTTGCATTAATTTCAATGAATTACAATAATCCATATCCTCAGATACATCGGAATAAAATCTTGATTGTGATATTAATGTACCTGTTGTTTCTTCTGGAACAGTCTCCTCCTCTGTCGAAGGACCGCCGCCTTCGGTGCTTTCTTCCAGCGTCGCCTCCTCTGTCGAAGGATCGCCCCCTTCGGTGCTTTCTTCCACCGTCGCCTCCTCTGTCGAAGGATCGCCACCTTCGGTGTTTTCTTCCAGCGTCGCCTCCTCTGCATCCACATCCGTCATATTTTCACGTAATCTAAAACATGTTTTATCCACAAATTGAATTATTAAAAATAATAAAAATAAAATACTTGATATAAATAATAAATTTTTATAATAAATTTTCATATATAATATATAATAGATAAATAAATTAGTTTTATTTATCTATTTTTAAAAATGCAAATACCTTTGTATAAATAATAATATTCATTAACAAGATTGTTTAAACATATAGTTAATACTATAGACAATGAAACTTTTATATAAACCATCCTTTAGTTCCACAAAAATGCTTCCCATTTTACAAAAATATAAGACCCTTTCTAAAAAAACATTAAAACCTCTTTCTACTTATCATAAAATTTGTTTATCTGTTATTATTCCCCACGCATCAACTGATATGTTATTACCTTCTATACATATTCCATATGTAAATTATTTGTTTTCCTCTTTATTTTTTACTTCCTATGGAATTCGCTTAAAATATGTTTTATTTTTCATGTATTCCATTTATCATATTCGCAACGATGTTCCAGGAAAGTTAATAACAAAACTTGCATACTCCTTATTAATTCATACTTCTTGGGCTTATTTTCCGGAATTTTCTTTGTCTTATCTTGCATGGATACATGTAATGATTCATTATTATAAAATGTTTCCTATATTAACCTCGGCTGGAAGAGCTTCAATGTTATGTTTAACCCTTTTTGTCTATTTTATTATCCATAAAATAGATATTAACGAAGTCGCACAAAAAGGATATTGGATTCCTTTTGTAATAGGGCATATACTTACTGTAAATTAATTCCAGGATTTCATATAACATTCATGTTGCTTAGTCTTAGTTTTATTTTTAGTTCCATTTTCTAATTCACTCATGTTATTGTCTTCACAATATTCCTTTTTAGTCAACCATTCTTGCTCACCCGCATTAAACCAAAGTGTTTCCAAATGTATTTTATCTTCTTTATGTTCCTCTTTATTTTTAAAAGGGTCCAATAAATGTTCTAAAAATGGATTTAATTTTTCAGGATCCATTAAAGGTTCACAACAGTTGCTTCCCAAACAACCTTTGTAGTTATTGTATTCCTGATAGGTTATCATTTTTGGTTCACAGAAAAGATTGCATATGCTCCAACGTTTCTTTATAAGTTCCGCATTTTTAATTTCCTGTCTAAACATTTGATCAATCATAGAAAATGCGGATTTCAACAGCAAAACATCCTTGATAAGTTGTTTTTTCTTTTCATACAATCGCATCAATTGATACTTATATTCCCTTGACATTACCATATTTTTTGCGTGTTGTTCTTTTTGAACCTGATTTATATATCGTATTTCATTTTTGATATTTTTTAAGGATGTCAATGTTTTTTTTCTTTGATCGTCTATTTTTTTAATAACCGAAAAGACATTTGTATTATAAATAACTGGATATCGATATCTTATTGCCCGTGGTATAATAAATTGATTTGTTTCCTTAATTTCAGTTATTTTCTTTTCTACATCCATTAGTTTTGTAACTACACTAACTTTATTTTTACTATTAAGATTATTAAATAGTAAAACATTTCCTGACGTAAATTCAACACTGGATTGCAATTTATCATATTGATGAGAAGATATTTTATGTGCCTCTGAAGCAGCCTCTAATTTAAGATAATTTACAAGTGCAAGAAAAAAAGCAATAAATGCGTTAATTACAGAGATTCCTATTCTACCGTATGGATATTGTTTTAATATCTCCGATAATACAGAAGCAATAGCAGAAAAAAAAATACAAGGAAGCATTAGTAAATATAATCGACCCTCCACATAAGATTTTGACTCCATGTATATTATTTTTTGCCCTTTCAAATATCCCGCCAGAATATCTAAAGCCGCAGAATACTTTTGATTTTCATCTAAATATATTGCATTCATTTCATTTTCTACAGCTTTGAAATTAAGTTTTTTAAATTTTTTACCTATTTTTTCGGTGTTTATTTTTTTCATTTCTTCTTTGAAAGATTCAATTTCAAATATCTGCATTTCAATCTCTTCAGGACTTTCATCCGTATTTACCGTATTTGTATCATCAGAGTTGGTGTCTTCAAAACTACTGATACTATCATTATCATTTTTTATTACTATTAAATTTTTCCACTTATTAAAATGTTTTTTTTGAATATTATTATGGATTTTTTGATCGGTTGTATTCAATGAAATATCCATTTATATAGTTATTGTAATAATTATACTCCAGTTGAACCGAATCCGCCTTCACCCCTTGAGGTTCTACCTAGTTGATTTATATCTTTCACAAGAATTACTTTAAAAGGAGATAAATCGTTGCTACATATTTGAAGCACCCGCTGATGTTTTTCTAAAACCGGTTCCGCATTTTCATTGAAATAGGACGGGTCAATATCAAAATATGCGCCTATATTTCCTCGATATCCACTATCAATAATGCCTACGTTATTTGCAAGTCTTACACGAGTTTTACTAATACTGGATCTTGGATAAAGATAATATGGCATAGGATTATTATTACTAAATTTGAGACTATTTTGATTTTCGGGCTCAACCTTGCAAGATTCCATATTTTTAAACATAGCCGCTTTCATTTTATAGTCTATTTTTTCGGTTTTTGTTTTAGGTGAAAACTCTGTAGGAAGAAACAAATCAAATCCAGAATCAGGGTAAAGATTGTCCACATTTGAATTGTGATTTTTTATTGCATTTTTATATTTTTCTTCTAATTCTATCTCAGAAGAATCTAGTGCTATAAAAAGAACTTGACCCTTCCATGTAGGTAAAAATGTATTACGATTCATGTGCCCCTCAAATAAAATTCCTGGCGGAAGATAATGACGATTTGGATTATAAATATCATCGAAAGTCGCCATGTTAATTAAAATAACGTGGCTATTTTTTATTTCAATTTTACATATATAAAATTGAAATAAATTTTAAAAACTTTTATATTTATTAAAATAATATGACATCCTTGTCCAACAAACATGACAGAGTTATTTCAAATACTTTTGACGAGGCTCTCCTTTCTCCGTGCAGAGCACGGCATGGATGTGTAGCAGCCATCAATGGAAAGATTGTAGCAAAAGGACACAACAATTATCGACAACATTCATATGACGGTATTATGAATAACCCATTTAGTTGTCATGCGGAAATGGATGTGTTAAGAAAATGTTTGCAAAAAGTTCCTATTGAAAAAATGAAAAGAATAACCTTTTATGTCACAAGAGTTACTTGTGATGGACAAATAAAAAATTCTGCTCCATGTGCAGATTGTTTACAACAATTACAAAAATACAACATAAAAAGAATTATTTATTCTACTGATGATGCAACATTTGTTTCTATAAAACAAACTGAATATAAGACCAATTTTAGAACTCGTTGTAGAAAAAATTGCCGTGATTGTGGCAAATATTTCTAATAGTTACCAGTTCCATTCATTTCCTGTTTTTTCTCTATTTGTATATGGTCCGCTTCCATGCGTATATACAAAATCATCATATTGTTTTATTTTTTCTTGTGAACTCCAATTTTTAACACATACCGCTTGAATATTAGAGTCCCCCCATCGTTTTAACTTAATGTTGTCCGTTTTCTCAACCGCATCAAAAAAATCTTTTATCTCTTGATTTTCCCAGAATTTAACCCTTGTAACATGAAAATTATTATAAAAGTTTTGAACAGGATACAACTCCTTGTTAAAATATTTCTTACAAAAAGGAATAAATGTTTGAATCGTGGGTTTATGAATATCCTTCTTTCTTCTTATAAAACCATAATCATAACCATTTTTATGCATATCTTCAAAAATATCGTATTTTATCTCCGTTTCAATAAAGCTGTCGTCGTCCAATCTCATGGCATAGTCATAGTCTTTTAAATACTTATATACTGGATAACTATAAAATCTACACATTTTATTAAAGCCTCCACATTTTTTCCAGGGGTCTTTCATTCCATTTGTCATGTCTATTACATTCCAATCTTCGGAAATATCAACAAAGCTAATATTTTCTTTTCCATCTGATTTCTCTAAAATATATTTTTGTTGATTTTCATCAATGTTTCCTTCATGAAAAATAATAAGTGGGTAATTATAACGATTATTAAAATTCGCATGAATTAAATTATTTCTTTTTATTACATCATCATACTTTTTTAAATCTTTATGTCCCCTAATAAGACCCATTATTACACTGTTTTTATAATCTTGTGTAGCCATATAATTATGAATAATATAAATAATTATATAATTAAACTAATAATTATCCACAGTTTCCTGTACATGCATTATGATAATAACCTGGGTTTGTTTTGTTATAATTAATTAAATCCAATGCTTGTTTAAAGTGTTGAGCTCTACAATTATTATCTCCCGCATTATGAATAGGAGGAAACGGCTTTTGAAAACCACCCTTTGGTTCCGGACAAATAGAACCGCGATTTGCAACTGCTTTTTCATTGTATTCTCCTGATGTCATAACTGGGTCCTCGTGATGATATCGTGTGGTAGCATAATACTTTCCACCAATTCTCGAGAAACATTCGCTCCCATTATCCGAATCTATTATTTGTTCGTTTTCACCAGTTGTAGCTTCTAAGTGTTTGTTTTTAATGTATTCCCCCTGAGAAAGATTGCCATCTGGTTCCACTCTTTGAACCCAGTTGTTACATATGTTTTGTATTGTTCCACCACGTGGTTTATTATCACAATCTACTAGATACGATACATCTGTTGTAACTGGTTCTTTTTTTCTGCGCAATACATCTCGTGTTGAAAGAACAGATTTTTTTATATTTGTTGAATTGTCACAATTACATAAATTAGATTTCATTGCCGCATAATTTTTACCAACATAACTTATATTTCTACGATGCCCATTCAATGAAAACGTCCCGCGCTTTGTTTTATACGTTTCCCTTGTTTTTCTTTTCAGTGTAGCCAACGACATTTATTATATAACTATATTTAATTTTATAATAAATAATATTTTTTGTAAAATATATCTTGTATTCTCTGCGAATGCTCTAAATCAAAGGTTGACTTAAAACTACTCAAATACTTATTTGTTAATATATCATCCCGCAGTCCCTTTATTTTATGTTTAGTATGTTTTCTACGATTTTTCATTCGATGTATGCTGATAATTAATTCCTTCGATGTATCTTTTGCATTTTCCAAAAATGGCGAATGACCACATTTTAAATCACAAGATGAATCCGGAAATAA
>CEOK01181260.1_pt1 | contig 11516 bp, 13 predicted proteins | sample 427001 | NCBI WGS metagenome assembly CEOK01 (sample SAMEA2591108, study PRJEB7988) | marine metagenome | isolation source: saline water (ENVO:00002010), including | reverse complement strand
TTTAATTAGGATATTATTCTCGTATTTCGCAGATAATTTATTTAGTTTGTCTATTTGTGTTTTATAAACGGAATCGTAAATATTAGCTTTTTCAATTAATTCTATTAATTTTTTAGTCATAAAATTAATAGTACTTTGTTATTTTATCAGAAACAATATTATTCATTATATTTTGTGATAATTAATATTTTGTTTGAATAAAACTTCCGTAAGTATTTAACCATTTTTTTTCATTTTTATAAGATGGATGGTAGCTTTGGACGGTTAACCAAAAGTTTTTAGAATGATTCATGTGAATTAAATGTACAAGTTCATGAATGATTACATATTCTATAACCTCTAAAGGCGTATGAATTAATTTCCAATTAAGATTAATATTTTTTTTTGATGAACAACTTCCCCAACGACTTGTAAGTGATTTGATACGTATAGTATTGGGTATTAATGATGTTTTTTTACTTATATCATGTGTTTTATCAATTAAAATTTCTGTAGCTAGTTTTTTTAATTGCGTAGTTATATATTCATGAGTGTTAATTTCATTTATTTTATTAATAAGTAAATAATCTTTTGTAAATGTTAATGGTTGCATTAAAGCAGATTCTGTTTTTTTAATTAAATATTTTTTCCCAAGATATAATATATTTTCATTAATTTTAAAAGGAATGGTCATATTACTTTTACTTAAATTTAATTTGTTTACTTGGTTTTCAATCCAGCTTTCTTTTTCTTTTATAAATTTATTTATTTGCCAATTAGGGAAAAAGTAGGGTGCTTTAATGATTATATTGTTTTGATCTTTTACTTGAAGTGAAATTGATTTTCTTTTTTCCTTTATTATTGTGTGTTTCATTATAAAGAATCTAAGATTTTTCTTGAATCTTTGATAACTTTTTCATAATTGTTTGAATTAAATATAGCTGAACCCATTACAAATACATCTGCTCCGGCATTAGCGACACTAGCTATTGTTTGATGATTAATACCACCGTCAACTTCTAATAAAATATCTTTACCCGATTTTGTGATTAACTTTCGAACTTCTTTTATTTTATTTAAAGATGAAGGGATAAAACTTTGCCCTCCAAAACCTGGGTTCACAGACATTATTAAAATTAAATCTAATTTATCAATTATATGATCTAGATAATGTAATGGCGTGGCTGGATTAAATGCTAGACCTGCTTTAAGACCAGCATTTAAAATTAAATCAAGAGACCGATCAATGTGTTCAGTAGCTTCTGGATGAAATGTAATTATGTCTGCTCCAGCTTCAATAAATGCTTCTATTAATTGATCAACTGGTTTACACATAAGATGAACGTCTATAGGTGCTTTTATTCCTTCTTTTTTTAGAGCTGAGCATACTAATGGACCAAATGATAGATTTGGGACGTAATGGTTATCCATGACATCAAAATGAATAAAATCTGCACCTGAAGATAAAACTGAATCAACTTCTTCCCCAAGAGAAATGAAATTTGCTGATAAAATTGATGGTGCAATAAAATATTTTGTTTTTTTCATAAAACTTGTTGTTGATTTCATTTAATTTTATATTATAATTACATTATCTCATTATTTTATATTAAGCAAATATATATTTTTTATAAAAAAAAAAGGGGACATACATGTCAAAACAACAAAAAAAATATACTGTTTATGAAGTTGAAAAAATTACCAACGGTAAGCTTTCAAAATATAAGTTAACTAAGGCAATTAAGGCTGGACAGTTAAAGGCTGAACGTGTTGATTCCAATAAAAAAGGAAGGGGAATACCAAATTATTTTGTATATGAAAATGATTTGCAAGAATACGTTGATCTATTAGAAGAAACAAAAAAAAGTACGATAAGGATACCTGATGTTTTAATTAATAGAGAACCCGAAGAAGAAAAAAATGAGGTATACGATAGTAATGATTTTGTAACAAAAGCTAACTTCTTTTTTGATACACAAAAACAAGCTATTGAAACATTAATGGATAGAATTCATTTATTAGAAAAGGAAAATTCAAAGATTTTACCATTATTAGAAAAACAACAGTTTTATATAAATGAAGAACAATCTAAATCTGCTGAAAGAAAAGAACTTATAATGGAATTAGCAAGTGCGCCATCTTTTAATGCAGCTAAGAAAAAAGATATTTTGACCAAGTTAAATAGACTTGCGTAAATTTAGTTATTTAAAAGAATATTTCAATTTGATTTTTACGATTTTACAACCAAGACAATGTCTTGGTTGTAATCATTTTACAGATGAAATATTTTGTGAAAAATGTGATAAGCTATCATCTATTTCTATTTCATCCATGGATTTTAATCAAAGAACATATTATTTTTTTGTCGAATATAATAAACAGATAAAAATTGCTTTCAGTGAAATAAAATTTAATTCTAATAGAGCCGTCTTATTCTATTTAAAATCAAAGTTATTACAATTAGAAAGACGTTCTTTTTGTTATGATTATTGGGTTCCAGTTCCTTATCATTTAAATCGTTTAAAAAGAAGAGGTTTTAATTTAATAAAAGAGCTTTTTGCTGATTTTTTTGATGAGTTAAATATTCCTTGTTTAGATCTTTTAAATAGATATAAAAATACAAAACCATTATTTGATAAACCAATAAATGAACGAAAAAAGATTTTAAATAATGCTTTTTCGTTTTCAATTGACCCAACAAAAATTAAAGGTAAACGTTTATTATTAGTCGATGATATAGTAACATCTGGATCAACCGTTAAAGAATGTATAAAGACGCTTGAAACTAAATTAAATTGTAAAGTTGATATTTTTTCTTATTCAAAGGTTATAGATTATGACAAAAAATTTAATTGAAATTAATTTAACAAAAAACTTATTTCCCTCATTTAATGTGCTTGTTGAACAATTAGTGGGTTTAAATTATTCCAGAGTAGAAATGGTTTTTGAACCGGGTGATTTTTCTATAAAAGGGAACATTATTGATATTTTTTGTCATTCTAATACGTACCCATTAAGAATTGAATATGATTTAGATGATATTGATCGATTAAGTTTATTTTATGTAAATAATCAAAGAAGCTTTAAAGATTTAACAGATGTTTCGATTAATGCGTTTGAAAATGATACTGTTTTTTATAATGATAAAAAAAGAGTAAGAATGGATGAATCATTACTTTCTCAGTTTTTTATTGATGATTATATTGTTCATGAATATTATGGGATAGGTCTTTTTAAAGGGTTAAGTTACCAAAAGTTTTCATCAGTTGAAGGTGAATATGTCTGCTTAGAATATAAAGATAAATCGCTAGTATATGTTCCCTTAGATCAATTAAACTTAATTCATAAGTATAACTTGCAAGATTCTCCTCCTTCGTTGAACAGTTTAAGTGAAAAAAAATGGCTTCAAACAAAAAAGAAAGCCGAAAGAGATACTTTGGAAATAGCTGAGGAATTGTATGATCGTTATAAACGACGCCAATCAGCTGTTGGTTTTACTTTTTCTGAAGATTCTTTAGAGCAACTTGAAATGGAAGCTTTGTTTGAACATGAATTAACTCCTGATCAAAAGCGAGCTCTTGCTGAAATAAAAAATGATATGGAAACCTCAACGCCAATGGACAGATTGTTATGTGGGGATGTTGGATTTGGTAAAACTGAAATTATGTTAAGAGCCGCTTTTAAAGCCGTTGATAATTATAAGCAAGTAGTTATCTTAGTGCCGACAACATTATTAGCTGATCAACATTTTAAATTATTTTCTAAACGGTTTGAACAAACACCATATATTATTAAAATGTTATCACGTTTTGTTTCCAAGTCTGATCAAAAAGCTATAATCAAAGGAATATCAGAACAAAAATGTGATATTGTAATTGGAACTCATAGATTATTATCTAAAGATATTGTCTTTAAAGATTTAGGTTTATTGATTATTGATGAAGAACAACGGTTTGGTGTAAAACATAAAGAAAAAATTAAAGAATTTAAAGAAGCTGTAGATGTATTAAATGTAACAGCTACACCTATTCCGAGAACAACATATATGTCGTTAACTGGTTCTAAAGATATTTCTATTATAGAAACACCCCCTCCATTTAGAAAACCTATTCAAACATTTGTTGCTAAATATTCTGATGAATTAATCAAAAAAGCAATTAATCAGGAAGTTGAAAGGAAAGGACAAGTATTTTTTATTCATAATCGAGTAGAAACAATTGATAAAAAAGTGATTGAATTAAAAAAAATGTTTCCTTCTTTAAGAATTTTAATGGTTCATGCACAAATGACAGAAGAAAAAATTAAAGCGATTATGATTTCATTTTTAAATTATGATTGTGATATTTTAGTTTCGACTACAATCATAGAAAACGGTATTGATATCAAAAATGCTAATACAATTATTATTGATTCTTCTGAACGATTTGGCTTGTCCCAAATTCATCAACTTAGAGGTAGGGTAGGCCGTAGTGATATTCAAAGTTATGCATACTTATTGTTTTCAGATAAAAAAATTCTTTCTGAAAAAGCTAAGCAACGTTTACAAGCTATTAAAGAATATGTAAATTTAGGCTCAGGTTATCATTTGGCATTAAAAGATTTGGAAATTCGTGGAGCAGGAAATATATTGGGCCAACAGCAATTTGGTCATTTATTAAAAGTTGGGTTTTCATATTATTGTAAGTTACTTGAAGATTCTATTTCTAATAAAAAAGGACAGTATAATGCACGTTTTTGGATGCCTTTAAGAACTGATAAAATTAGAATTTCTGAAAATTATATTCCCAATCAACGAGAACGTATTGCAATTTATACAAGATTTATGACCTGTAAATCTTTTGATGATTTGTCTCATTTAAAAGACGAGTTACAAGATCGCTATGGAAGGTTACCTTTTGATGAACAAAAAGTTTTTGACTATATTTATGATGAAATTGAGAAACATGGTTTGTAATTATTTTTTTCGTTTTTTTGTTTTTTGAATTTTCTCTTGTGCTGCGTTCATAGATTCATAAATTTCTTCTGTAAGTGATTCTGCATACTCTTCTGGGTCTGCCGTTTCTCCTAAAGAAAAAGCAATTTCAGCTAAACCTTTTGTGATTTTTCTTATTTTAGCCTTACCTACAGTAACTTTTTTACCATTTTTTAAATTAAATAAAACTGAGGTTGTTTCAGCAATTTGTTGATTTTGCTTTAATGGATTAGTTGGCTGGTTATTATTTAATTTAGGGTTTATCTCCATTAGTTAGTTTCTCCTCAATTTTTTTTTCATGTTTTTTATTGTAGTTTCCAATCCATTAAAAATTGCGTCTGCTATTAAACTGTGACCTATATTAACTTCTTCAATTTCTTCTATGTTTATTATTTTCCCTATATTTTCAAAGTTTAAACCATGACCTGCATGTAAACTTATCGGATGTGTTTTAGTTAGATTAGCAATATTTTTTAATTTTTTTATTTCTTCTTCTGATGAATTACTAACAGCATATTGTCCAGTATGGACTTCGATACAATCTGCGTTTAATCTTAAAGCTTCAAAAAAAGATTTTTCATTTGGATCTACAAATAATGATACCTTAATTTGATTTGTTTTCAACTCTTTAATAAATTTTTCTAAATAGATTGTGTTTTTTGATAGGTCTAAGCCACCTTCTGTTGTTAGTTCTTCTCTTTTCTCAGGGACAATACAAACGCTTTGTGGCTTTATTTTTTTTGCTATTAATAACATTTCTGGTGTTGCAGCACACTCAAAGTTTAAAGGTATTCGAGCATTTGTTAATTCATAAACATCTTTATCTTGGATATGGCGTCTATCTTCTCTTAAATGGATAGTGATTATATCAGCTCCAGCTTTAAGTGCTATTTTAGCTGCTTCTAATAAATTTGGATCATTTTCTTTTCGTTGCTCTCTTAAAGTCGCAACATGATCTATATTCACTCCAAGTCTACAATGTTTCATTTAATAATCCAGTTTTAAAATAGAATATTTTTTAAATAAATTTAAATTTTTATCTTTATTGTTGTTATGAAAGGCTCCAATATCAACTAAAAGAATAGTACCACATTGTTCATGATTTTTTAAAAATATTTTTTTGGGTAAATCGAAGGTTATCGTGATGTTAGCATTTAAACTTAAAGGTGTATTTATTCCAGTAGGGACGTCAATTGAAACAATTGATGACTTGTATTTATTTAATTGTAATACAAAGTCTTTAATTGGGCTTTTTAAATCACTTTTTGTTCCACTCCCTAGTAATGCATCAATGACGAGGTCATAATTTTTTTCTTTTGGGAAGTTTTTTAATATAGAAATGGGATATTTTTTTAGTGTTGTTAATTGTTTACCTGCTAAATCTTTATAATATTTTTCTTCGTAAGCAATACAAACATCTACATTATGTCCTTTGGTATACAAATGTCTTGCTGCAACTAATCCGTCTCCTCCATTATTACCTTTTCCGCAAAGAACCAATATATTTTTATTTTTATTCATAGAAGAAATAATATTAGCAACTTGAAAACCAGCCAGTTCCATAAGCTGAATGGGGTTTATATTATATTTTTTTTCCATTAGGTCATCTGTTTTTTTAACATCGTTAAAATGTATGTGTGGAATATCTTTTGCTGCAACTTGCTTATAGTTCATTTCTTTATAGTAGCACCAAAAAAATACTATTTATATATTTATGCTTAAAATAGATTTGTTAATTTTAAATAAGTTTTCAATAAAACTTCACAATATGTTCTTTTTTATTTATTATTGCTCTGATATATACTTTTTGGAGGAATTATATGATAGCAATTGGAAAAAAAGCTCCTGGTTTTACTTTAAAAGATCAGCATGATCAAGATATTAGCTTAGAAGATTATAAAGGTCAGAAAGTTATTGTTTATTTTTATCCAAAAGATGATACTTCTGGTTGTACAAAAGAAGCTTTAGGCTTTACTGAAAGTTTAAAAAAGTTTGAGTCTAAAAATACTATAGTTCTTGGCGTTTCAAAAGATTCTGTTAAATCTCATGACAAGTTTTGTAACAAATATGATTTAAAGCATACTCTTTTGTCTGACCCTGAATGTAAGATGATTGATGAATATGACGCTTGGCAGGAAAAATCGATGTATGGGAAAACATATATGGGTATACAGCGTTCTACAGTTTTAATTGATGAAAATGGTATTGTTTTAAAGCATTGGCCTAAAGTAAAAGTTCCAGGACATGTTGATGCTGTTTTAGAGAGTTTAAATTAATAATATGACAGACAATCCAAATGAATTAGAGTCCAATTATTTAGATATATTAAATAAAATTGGTGAAGATGTTAATCGAGAAGGTTTAGTTAAAACTCCTGAACGAGCTGCAAAATCATTTTCTTTTTTAACAAAAGGCTATACGGAATCTTTAGATGAAATTTTAAACGGTGCAATATTTAAATCAGATGATGATGGAATGATCTTAGTTAAGAATATAGAACTATATTCTTTATGTGAACATCATTTAGTGCCTTTTTTTGGTAAGTGTCATATCGCTTATTTGCCTAATGGTAATATTATTGGGTTATCAAAAATTGCACGTGTTGTTGACTTGTTTTCAAGACGATTACAGGTGCAGGAAAATTTGACAAAACAAATTTCAGAGGCGATACAAACAGCAACAAATGCTTTAGGTGTTGCTGTTGTAATAGAAGCGCATCATTTATGTATGATGATGAGAGGTGTGGAAAAGCAGAATTCTTCTATGGTTACATCCTCAATGTTAGGTAGATTTCGATCTAATGCTTCAACAAGATCTGAGTTTTTGAGTTTAATTAAAGAATAATATTATTCACCACGATAGAAAGCTTCGATATTTTCTGTTTCACGAACTTTAATTTCGAATAAACTTTCTTTAAAGTGTGGTTGTAGTCTGTTCCAAATTACAATACAAATATTTTCTGTAGTTGGTAATAGTTTCTTGAATTCTTTAATTGTATTTAAATCGTTGTGATCAAATTCATGAATTACTTTAGTTTCAGCAATTTTTTTTATCTCTCTTACATTTATAAGCATTCCAGTTTCGGAATTAGGTATTCCTTTTAAAGTTATAAATAACTCAAAATTATGTCCATGATTTTGACTACAATTACCAAAAAGTGATTTATTTTTTTCTTGATCAAGATTGGGGTTATTTAAAGAGTGAGAGGCTGAAAATCGTAAACGTCTTGTTAAATAAATAATATTTTTGGCCATTTTTTATCCTTGATGCATTTCTTTTTTTTATTTAAGGTTACATTGTATCGTAATATGTATCAATTATTAAAGGAGAATGCGATGTTGGCTGAAGTATTTATTGATGAATTAAAAACAATGGCTATTATTGGTTGTAATCCAGAAGAAAGAGTTACTAAACAGCCTTTAATTATTTCTTTGGCGTATCAATATGATATAGATAAAGCGGCTGAATCTGATAATGTAGACTTTGCTATTGATTATGATTCTCTTTGTAAGCGTCTTACAACATATATTGAAGCATCTCAGTTTCAATTAATAGAAACGTTAGCAGAAAAATTGATCGAATTTATTTTTTCAAATAGTTCTATTGAAAAGGTATCTTTATTTGTTTACAAACCAGATGCAATAAACAATGCTAAACGAGTAGGAATAAAGTTACAACGTGAGAAAAAAAGTATTCAAAAAACTTCTGTTTCAAGTTCTTTAAATTGGGAATAAAAAACCCCTTCGCGAGAAGGGGTTTACCATTTAAAAGGCTTATTTTTTTACCACTCAAGAGTTCCAGTTTGATATTCTCTAACTGTACCTTCAAAAAAGTTAACTTCGATCATGGACCCTTGTGTAAATTCGTCTAACCATGGATATGGGTTTGTCGCATTAAAATGTTTTGGGAGTCCAATTTGTTGCAACCTAATATCACCAATAAACTTAATATATTCAGTTAATGTTTGTGGTGTTAACCCTAATATTCCTTCACCTATACAAGAAATTCCCCATTCAATTTCCATTTCAACTGCTTCAATGATATTTTGTGACATTTGATTTTGTACATCCTCTGTCCATAGTTGTGGGTTTTCCTTTTTAATTTCATTAATTATGTTTACAAATAATTTTACGTGTAAATCTTCATCACGATTAATGAATTGGATCATTTCTTTAGATCCTGGCATTTTGTTATGACGTCCAAAATTAAAGAACACTAAAAATGCACTAAAGAAAAATATACCTTCAAAAATTAAATTTGTTGTACATGATTCTAAAAATAGTTTTGCGTTTTCATCTGATTTTGTATTAAAACCATCTATTTTAATTTTGAACATGTTTTCCCAAACTTTTTTGTTTTTGTAAAATAAATGTTTATCTCTTCTGTATAATCCGTAGACTTCTTCTGGTTCAAGACCCACAGCTTCAATCATGACTGAATAACTATCTACGTGTAAGCATTCTTCATATATTTGTCTTGCAATTGCAAGTGAAACCTCTGGACTAGTAATATGTGGTTTTATAATTTCGCTTAATGAATTTACCAATAAGCCATCTAAGTTTGAAGCAAATGCTAAAGCTCTAAGAAATGTTGTTTTTTCTTGTTCTGTTAGCTCTCCGTTTTCCCATTGTTCTTTGTCTTTTTGGAATGGAACCTCTTCTGCAACCCAATTATTTCGTTGCATATTTTTAAAAATTTCTCTTGCCCATGGATGTTTGAGTGGAGAAACTTGCATTAAGCCATCATCTTCACCATTTATAACTCTTCTTTTATTGATTAGTTCTGCATTGGTTTGTTTTTTATTAGTAAATTCGCCTTCGAATGAATTTGTTGCCATTTTTTTCCTCCTTAATTATTGGCAAGCTTCACAGCTTGGGTCTAAAATGCTACACACATTTGCAGTGTCAACTGCTGTTGCTGGTGTAGTTGATTTAAGTGGTTGCTCATTAGGTGTTTCAATATCAATTGTTTTTGAAACTTGTGTTGCAGCTAGTGTTCTTAGATAATAGGTAGTTTTTAGTCCTAACTTCCAAGCGCGCTGGTACACATTACTTAATATACGACCACTTTGAGTCTTAAGAAAAACATTTGTTGATGCGGATTGGTCGATCCATTTCATTCTTTTTGCAGCGGATTTCAGAAGCCACTCCATATCAATTTCAAATGTTTCTTTATATTTTAATTTTAAATTTTCAGGAACTTCTGTAATTTCAGTCAAACTTCCATTATGTAGTTTGAGTTTTTTTACCATATCATCAGTCCATAAACCGAGTTGATCTAAATCATCAATTAGGTACCGATTCATAACAATGAAATTTCCTGATAAATTTTCTTTCATATACATGTTTTTGTATGCTGGTTCAGTACATGGAAACACCCCCGATATATTTGCAATTGTTGCAGTTGGTGCAATTGCCATTAAATTTGAATTTCTTATTCCATGAGTTTTTACATGATTTTTGACATAATCCCAATTTAGTCTCGATTTTCTATCGACATCAATTGATTCACCACGTTCCTTTTCTAAAATCTCAAGTGTATCAAGAGGAAAAATACCTCTATCCCATTTACTTCCTTTAAATGTTTCGTAAGATCCTCTTTCTTTTGCTAATTTAGAACTTGCCATAATAGCGTAATAGGAAATCATTTCCATTGATTCATCAGCAAATTCAACATTTTCTTCAGATTCAAATTGATGATTTAATTGATAAAGTGCATCTTGATATCCCATTAGACCGAGACCGACAGCACGGTGTCTCATGTTTGCTCTCTCAGCTTCAATAGTAGGATAGTAATTATTATCTATAACATTATCTAACATTCGTATAGCAGTATTTACAGTTTTTTCAATTCGTTCTTCATCAAGCGATCCATTTGTAATCATATTTGCTAAATTTATACTTGCAAGATTACATACTGCAGTTTCATCTTTTGATGTATTTAATGTTATTTCAGTACAGAGGTTAGATGAGTGAACAACCCCAACGTGATCTTGTGGGCTTCGTATATTACAAGGATCTTTAAATGTTACCCATGGATGTCCGGTTTCATAAAGCATAGTTAATAATTTTCTCCATAACTCACTCGCTTTGATTGTTTTTTTGCGGATTCCTTCTTTTTGTTCGTAAGCTGTAAACTTTTCTTCAAAGTCTTTACCATATGAATCATGTAAATCTGGAACGTCAGCAGGACAAAATAATGTCCAATCTTGATTACTATTTACCCGTTTCATAAATAAATCAGGTATCCAACAAGCTGTATTGATGTCATGTGTTCTTCGTCGTTCGTCTCCAGTATTTTTTCTTAATTCAAAAAATTGTTCGATATCAAGATGCCATAGTTCTAAATAGGCGCACATTGCACCTTTACGTTTTCCACCTTGATTTACAGCTAAGGCTACATCATTGAAAATTTTAATAAACGGTATAACACCTTGAGATGACCCATTTGTTCCTTTTATTTTAGAACCAGTTGCCCTAACGTATGACCAATCAGAACCAATTCCACCTGCCCATTTACTTAGTTTTGCATTGTCTGAAAATAATTTAAATATACCTTCCAAAGA
>CEOK01197566.1_pt1 | contig 11517 bp, 9 predicted proteins | sample 427001 | NCBI WGS metagenome assembly CEOK01 (sample SAMEA2591108, study PRJEB7988) | marine metagenome | isolation source: saline water (ENVO:00002010), including | reverse complement strand
GATTAAGTCTTTCAGTAAAACAATAAAAATAGATCAAGAAAATGAGTATACCATAGCAAAATATGGACCTGTGATTAAAAATATAGATAGTGAGGGAAATGTAACTTTTTTAAATGTTAAAAAAAATATAGATTTAGAGAAACTAAGAAACAAACAATATACTTTAGAAGATATTATAGAAAAAAAAGAACCCAAAAAATCATTAGGTAAATATCAAAATGAGGACCTTTTTATAAAAACAGGAAAATTTGGTTTATATGCAGAATGGGGTAAAAACAAAAAATCTTTAAGCAAGATTAAAAATAAGGAGGAAGTAACGTTATTGGATGTTATTAATTGTATAGAACAAGATACAAGTATTATTCGTGTATTAAATGACCATACTAGTATTAGAAAGGGTAAATATGGAAATTATATATTTTATAAAACAAAAGCAATGAAAAAACCTAAATTTATAGGTTTAAACAAAATTAATGAAGATATTAATATTAAAATAGACACGAATCAAGAAATACTAGAAAAAATTAATAATTTTTTGTAATGATATATATATTATAATATGACAAATCAAAGTCCAGGAATAGATGAAATTTTACAAACCATGTCTGGAAATGTAGTTATCTCCATTTTTGCTATTGTCTATTATTTAATCAGTTGGATGATTCTTATAGGTTCATGGGCAGAAAAACAATATAATGGTATGCAGACAGGACATATGAATATGTTTTTTTCATTAATTTTTACGTCATATGGTCTATTATATGTTCAAGGCAAATCAGGAACGTTAAATATGAAACATCTTGTAGTACATGGTTTAGTATTTCTCGATGTAATATGCACCGGATTTATTGCCTTAACTACATCATATGAGAGTTTAAATATATACTGCAACCATGCCGTTGATAAAAAGAGAAGGACTAAGGAACCTAAATCTAATGATTTTTATAAAGAAAAAAAGAAAAGGAATAAAAATAACGACCCTGTATATATTGAATATACTAAAATAAAAGACCCATTATCAAATCTTAATGAACCGACTGCTGCATTATATTTTTCTCTTATATTAGCAAGACTTTGTGCTGGTATTTGCTTAACTGTATGCGCCATATACTATTTTGATAGAAACAAGACTTTGCAAATCAAACTACTGGGTAGACCTATACCCATACCAGAAGGATTTTTATTTGCTTATTTTGTAATGATAATTGTATCATTTATACTATATGGCGAAATTAAAAAAATGGCAAAGAAAACAAGACTAACAACAGAAGAGCTGAGAAAATGTGAGAGTATACTTAATAAGGAGGGCGTGGATACAACGAATTTAATTGGAGAGAAGATTGGAAAAAGTGGGGATCCAAAAACGTATATAATGAAGTAATTATATTACATTTATTTTAAAGGTTAGTCCATAATGTTCTCCATTATCCCAAATCCCTGAAATTTTACAATTTAATAAGAGATTTTTTCCGTAATCTTTTCTTTGGTCATATAATTTAATATAATTATTTGAAAATAATTTTCGAATAGAAAATTCTGGGATTTTATTTGTTATATTGATTTTTTTAATAATATCATCTTCAATTTCAATTATTTTTTCAAATACTTTTTTATTTTCATCTTGTTTATAATGACATACAATTCTATTATTGTAAGATTTTTCCACATTTTCGATTATAATAGGAAAGGTTATATATATTCCATTAATAGTTAAATTCTGTGTTGAATAAAATAAGCGTATAAAAAAGCTGTTTTGAATGACAATATTTTTAATATAATCTCCAAAATAAATACATTCTTTATTAAAATCTTGTATTGGGATAGATACGATCATGAATATATACTATGTTATTTATAATTTTAAATGAATTATAAATAATAATACGTTTTATAGATAAAGATAAAAAATATAATATTAATAATGAAATTTCACGAGACCCACTTTGATGAATATATAAAAAAATGCAATTCCTTGAATATTCACGAAAAACACAAATGTTATTATAAAAAATTTCCAGATAAGTTAGAAGACTTAAAAAATTTAATATTTTATGGTCCATCAGGATGCGGAAAATATACACAAATGTTGTGGTCTATTAAAAAATACAGTCCATCAAATTTAAAATATGAAAAAAAAATATGCATTTCATACAATAAATCATATTATTATTTTATGGTAAGTGATATTCATGTTGAAATTGATTTATCATTACTGGGATGCACTTCAAAACTATTATGGAATGAAATATACAAAAGTTTAATTAATATTTTTACAAGTAGTATGAATAACATTTGTATCATTGTGTGTAAAAATTTCCAGGATATTCATAATGAATTATTAGAAAACTTTTATAGTTATATGCAAACGTGTATTTCACAAAAGATTAATTTAAAATACATATTATTAACAGAAAGTATTTCATTTATTCCTTCCAATATTATTAATATTTGCAAGGTTATCTCAATACCGAGACCAAGTAAAAGTTCTTATATAAAAATATCGAAACATTTCAAAAATGTAAACGATATAAATGAGATAACAAATATAAAACACGGATATGATGATTTAAAAGAGTTACATTCTTTTCATAAAAATATATGCGATTCCATTATAACAGAAATTCAACGTGAAAAAATAGATTATATAAAGATAAGAGATAAATTATATGACATTTTTATATATCAGTTAAATATTTATGAGTGTATTTGGTATATATTTATTACGTTAATAAAAAATAAGAAATTAAAAGAAGAAAAAATTCCATATATTTATATTAAGATTTATAATTTTTTTAAATATTATAACAATAATTATAGACCAATTTATCATTTAGAAAGTTTTATATTTACTTTAATTGATAATTTTGTTTAGGCCTCTGCTACAGCGCCCTTTTTACGGACGACCCTCTTCTTTTTAGGTGGTGGTTTTGGGGGCTCAGCAACCTCTTCTTCCTCCTCCTGTTCCTCCTCCTGTTCCTCCGGTTCTTCCTGTTGGGTGTCTTCTTCATCCGAATCTCCCACAACAACACCAACATTTTCTTCGTCATCTTGTTCCTCATCCGCATCGCCTGCTGCATTAGCTAGCATTCGCTCTTTAGATTCCGAATCTAGATTAATGTGGCACTTTCCGCGCAAGGTTGCTCGTGGTTGCACCATACCTTGGACAACCTTCCAAGTCAAACCAAATTTGCCTCCTACAAACCACAGACCTCCAGATTTAATAACCATAGCTACATTCTGTGTTTTTTGAATTAGACTTTCTGGTGATACCGAAAGGTCTACTTCACCATTTTCATTTTCTGGAGGATAAATGCAATTACGTTCAAGATCATAAAACTCCAAATCCTTATGAAATTTGCCATCATAAAAATCAAACTTTAGACGAATTGTAGGACAGCGATTCATATCGGGCTCGCCGGTATTTGGGTCCTTTGGATATTTCAACATTGGCGACCAAAGCGCATCAACGACTTCTGGAGTCATCTTTGGCTTACCAAACCAATCTTTACAATTCGTAATTGCATCAGCCTTAATCTTTTCTTCAAGTCCTTGCATATTTTTAAGAAAGGCAACCGTTTCTTTCGTGTGATTTGCATCTTCCTCACGAGGAAATTGCAATGACATGTCATAACTCTTTTTACCCTGCTCAAATTCATTTGCATTCATACCCCAGGTCATCATTAGAGGAGTTGCAAGATGTAGTGGTTTATTAATAGAACCATTAAGAAGTGCAATACTTTTTCCGCCGTTTGCGTTTGCTTTTGGTTTCCCATAAGTTACCCCTCCCTTGGAGGCGGTGGGGTTAAAAGTCGCGCCGTTGATAATCATTTGCGATGGAGAAGACATGGTGATGAATATATTTTATGCATCCATTTTCCGTTCAATTTTTTTGTCAAATCGCAAAATAATCATATTTAAAAATGATACAAAAAGATTATAGTGTTACTATTTATATATTATGAATAAAATTATTGATTCAAATGTAGTGTTGTCTACAGAGACAAAAAAAAATAATAGTAAAAATAAAAAACTGAAAAATAGTTTCAACAAAATTAAATATTACGAAAATATAAATTTTCAAAGTAAGGTAAATCCTCCTTCTCCTTTTACTATTCCGATACCCAAACAATATAAAGATATAGTCAAATACAACTATCGTTTAAAAGAATTAAAAATAATTGCGAAACATTACAAACAAAATTCATCGAAAAAAAAAATAGAATTACAGGTCAATTTATATAATTTTTTGAGATTAAGCTTTTATATATGTAAAATTCAAAAAATCGTTCGTAATTTATTTATTAGAAAATTAAATAGATTGAAAGGCCCTGCGTTATTAAACCGAAGCATATGTAATAATTCCACAGATTTTTATACGCTAGAGGATATTAAAGATATTCATATAGATCAATTTATGAGTTTTAAAGATGATGATGGTTTTATTTATGGATTTGATATTTTATCATTATATACCTACATAAAAAAAAACAAAAAAAATGCATCAAATCCCTATAACAGAAATAAATTTACAGAAAAAAATAATCCAATAGAAACCATTGAAAAGATCGTAAATTTATCGAAGGTATTGAATATTAAAACGAATATTGTTATTCCAAAACAAACGATTTCTTTTCAAAAACAAATTGAATTACGAGCTTTAGCAATTTTTCAAGAAATAGATAATTTAGGAAATTATACAAATAGTTCTTGGTTATTAAATTTAAATGGTCACCAATTAACTGCTTTTATTACTGAATTATTCGATATTTGGAACTATCGCGCACAACTCAGCTATACTACAAAAACTCAAATATGCCCACCTTTAGGAAATCCTTTTGAAAACATTGACATTCAGCGAGTAAATACTATTTTTTCTATGAATCATTTGAAAATTATTGCCTTGACGATTATTGAAAAGCTCGTTAGACTTGGAATAAATGATGAATTTAAAACTTTAGGCTCTTATTATGTTCTTACGGCATTAACATTAGTAAGCCAAGAAGCGTCTACGGCGTTGCCTTGGTTATATCAATCTGTTGTTTATTGATTCGTTCTTGACATGATAATCAATGGTAAAATATATTAAAATATATATTATTATTCAAAACAACTTAAAAAGGTTTCATTATCATGTATTATAATGCCCCCATCCAAAGCTTCCGCTGCCAAGAAGTCTTCTGGTGCTCGCAAAAGCACCAAATCTGTTTCTCCTGCCCCAAAGGTGGAAGAACCCAAGCCCGTTGAAACCAAGGAGGTTGCTGCTGAATCCACTGAAGCAGACAGTCAAGTAGATGAGCTCGGTGAGCGATTTACTGAATTTCTTGCTAAGATCCAAAATCTTGCGACCCAAATGTCTTCGCTCAAGACCGAATTCCGCAGCCTTGAAAAGCTTGCTATGCGCGAGATGAAGGCGGCCAAGAAGGCCAGCCAAAAGAAGAAGCGCAAGAGCAACAACCGTGCTCCAAGTGGCTTTGTAAAGCCCACTCTTATCAGCTCTGAGCTTGCCACTTTCCTTGGAAAGCCTTCCGGAACTGAAATGGCCCGCACTGAGGTAACCCGCGAAATCAACAAGTATATCCGCTCCCACGATCTTCAAGACAAGAAGAATGGTCGCAAGATCAACCCTGACGATAAGCTTCGCAGTCTTCTTAAGCTAAAGAAGAGCGACGAGCTTACCTACTTCAACCTTCAGCGTTACATGAGCCCGCACTTCGCAAAGCAAAACTCCAAGGTCGCTGAAGCGTCGGCTTAAATAATAAAAAATAAAAAATAAATAATATATACATCTTTTATCTTTTATCATTTTAGAAATATAAAATTATTTCTTTCTAAAATGGTTTTTAAATTACTTACTTGATATGGTTTTGACTCCAATTTAACATGCGTTTTTTGTGGCATTATATCAAACATAAAATAAGTATGATATAATTGTATTGCATCATCAATATAATTGTGTTTTTCTAACCATTCGTAAAATTCCGTTTCTCTACTTTTTTTAAATAATTTAAATAACTTATGCACATAAAATATGTTTATTTTGTCATTGTAATCCGTGCCAGAATACACACAAATCTCTCGAAATTCTTTTGAAGAAAGTTTCAACCTTTTCAAAATCCCACAATAATCATAACATACAAGCGTTTCATTAAAAATTTCAAGATCTCTAAATACGCGATTACAACCGTATACAAACATATCCATATCTTCACTTAAACATCCGTAAACACTCTTTGATTTTACCAATTGTGCGCATAATACATCCGCTTCTCCGTCTGCATCAATATAACAAACACCCATTGCATCCATTAACTCTTTTATCTTATAAACATGAAATCCCGTTACCTTTATTGTTTTCTTTTTTAAAATATTTAGTCGTTTGGTGAGTTTAAATATTCTGTCTTGATTTTCCAAAGAAGGAAGCTTCTTTAAATCATCCAACTCTTTTTCTGTATTCGCATATTCATTTCTGGCCTTCTTTTTTTCATTATTTCTTTGTATAATTACCTCCTTCTTTTCTTCTGGTGGTTTTCCATCAAACACAAAAACCGGCGTTATATTATGTTTCTTAAATAGTCCTATCAACAAATAAAAGTTATCTATTAGCGCACGGTCTTCTAAAAATTTATAAATGTAAATACTTACATCTATTGCTATTTTTTTATGATATAAATCCTTAAAATATATTGTTTTAATACAATCTTTACATTGTTCTTTAAGTAAAGTATTTAGTCTACGTACTCCCATTTATACTCTTTTTTTTTACATTTTTTTATCATTCAATTTTACAAAATCTCGGTTAACGTCATTCGTAATGTTTGTTTTAACTGTGTTGATTTTTCTTTTTTATAAAACATTTCAACACTTCTTATCAAATTTAATAAATCGCGCCTTTTGTATATTTTTTTTATGTAATTAAAAAAAGACTCCAAATTTTCCCTTGTCTGAAGAAATTTAATCCAGTGGGGATTATTTTTCTTACACCATGAAAGAAACCCAACGTGGTCATATATCACAATGAATTTTAATATGTAATAAGCAAAAACATTTGTCTTTTCTTTATATAATTTATTTACTACATTCTCAGTATCTTTCATGATTAATAAATCATATGTTAATCCCATATGATTCAAAACTTTTACCAATTGAAAACATGAATACATTTTCTCATATAAAAACAAAAATTCATAATATAAAACAAAATCCTTCTCGTCATTTTTATCTTCCAATAAAAAAAATGCACATATACCTACATTTATGATTACCGCCCAAGATTCCGCCCACGTCTCATATAATGCCATATTCGACTCTATTGGAAATAATTTACGAATATTCTCTTGAAAATCGTAAATATTCATAGAACTAAATTCCAATCCCAAATTGTGAAACGTCTCGTGAATTAAAACCTTTAACCATTCCTCCTTTCGATATATAATTATTTCAGAATCTCTCTGGCACACATCACTTAATCCACTATTCACATTTATCACATCTATCACGTCCACAGAACTCTTAGGCATCTCCTTCTTGAAATCTGTCATAAATAAATGTATCGAAACCCTATTGCTACACGCATTATTTGAATAATGACTTATCAAATCAAACCACATTAATATTGTCCGCATATATTCCACATATTTCGACATCTCCTTATCCACATTCAATTCCATACATGTAAAATAAATACGAATCTTACGATTGTTTATCATATGTTCATAAGTTATTGAATAAGATGATTCCATTAAAATAGATTCGCGGATTATTTCCGGGATAAATTTTGAATTAAAACCACTTGGTATAACTATATCCTTGACATTATTTATTTTACTCATTTTAGGAACAATCTCTAATGCCTTCACCCTATTATGTGCATCCAATAATAAACGATATAAATGCTTTATATGTGTTTCCTTTTTTCCTATTTTTGGCATGGATTTAATATTTAATTTCTTAATAAAAGCCTCACTCTGTTTTGAAAAATTCATATATATATTACTTTGATTTATTTATTATATTTTATTATATTATAATGCCCAAAAAAGCAACCCGTAAGGCGAAAAGCCGCTTGCGATCAAAGAGCAAAAAGCTTTTTAAAATGGTTCAAGTCCCCATTCTTAATCTTATGAAGAAAATAGAGCAAAAAACCACACGAAAAAAACGTGCTTCTCCTAAAAAGAAACTCCAAAATAAAAAGAAAAAGAAAAAACAAAAAGGAGGTTGAGGTATGGACACTGAAAACTTGAATTATTAATTCATATCATTGAATCATGAATGATGGTCCGCACTGCAATTTTAGGTGCGAACTTGATAAAATGTATTCGTATAAATGATATTCTTATTTATATGAATGATGGATTAAAATACTTATTTCCTACGCGAATCTCTCCGGGATTTCTTTTTAGAACCTTTTCTTTTTAAACTGTAACCATGTCTTCCACGTTTTCTTCTTCCACCTTTCCTCTTTTTGTTCTTGAATGAAAATTGCCGGGAACCGGCGGCTTGTCGCTCCATATCAGTTATCCTAGGATTCGTCTTGCGCTGACCGAATAGTTTATCCCATCTCCCGCGCTTTGAAAACGCGGCTTGATAATTCTCATTATCTTGAGCAGAATATTGTATATTTCTGTCTTCTAAACGAATACTGCCATCGTCTTCCGCCGTTGGTTTTTTAGTATGTTTTGCCATCTCAAATATCATTTTAATTAACGCGGGATCTCCAAATAAAATAGGGATTTCATATTTTTTCCAACCTGTCGCTTTTTTACATTCATTTAATAGTTTCGTAATTTCTTTAAAAATTCCATTCCATGTAGCTATATTTATAAAATACATATTCTTCTGGTTTTCATCGAGCGCCTTTGTCCTCTGTTCCCTTAAGGTATCTATTGCAACTTTACACAATCGTTTTAAACTAGATAAATTATTCGTCTGTTTTTCAAAGGTATCATAAGTGGTATAATATGTCGCTTGATTTTCACCTGCAGTGTCAGAGGTCAATAATGCATCATTCTTTCCAGTTTCAAGCCAGTCATTATCCGTCACATTCGTAAACCAACCAGCCACTAGATGGTCATCGCTAATAGCAGTATTTTTAAAGGCATTAAAATGACAACCTCGCTTATAAATCCCTGAAAGCTTATCATGTTCAGTATATATCTCTTCATAGAAATCCCATTTTGGCTTCATGTAATCGTCTTTTAACATGTCTTTGAGGAGAACATGATCTCCATTTCCATCTTTTTTTAGGATTTTACCAGGAATAATATTATCTTTTTGTGCCTCAAACAAGGTATTTAGATTATTCTGTCCCTCTTTTGCTTTAGTTTTAATATTATTATATGAACCCCCAAGCTTTTTATTTATATCTTTTGCTAAACAAAAAAATTTTGTTGCTATATATTGCAGTGAATCCCGCACTTCCTCCATCTTAGTAGAATTATATAAACCCTGAATCTGATTAATTCTAGATATAATATCATCTATGTCTTTTACCATTTTATTATTTAAATCATCACTGCCGGCTACTATAATATTTGGTTTTTCCAAAATTTCAGGCTTCATATTTCTTATCAGTATTAATAACTCGTTATCCCCTTCCCTTATTTTATCCAAAAGCGCGTTTTTAAATGCATTATGATCGCCGCGTTTTCCGGAGGGGTTTTGGTTTTCTTCAAACATCGCATCCATATCAGTTTTAAATTGTAGTGCATCCAGTAAATCTTTTGAATTAACAACTTCTCTATTATTGCACAATTGTTTGACTTCTTCATATAGTTGCTTAAATTCACGAGTAAGAACATCCGACTGGCGTTTCTTTTCATTTTTAAGTGCGTCAATTCCGGTAATATTTTTAAATTTTGGAATATTCAATCCGGTAACGTAATGTGGATCCTTATCGTTAGAGCTAGCACGAACGTTAATATCCCCGTCGATTACGGCGAGGTCGGGGCAGTTTTGAACTTTCGCATTAGTGAGCATTTTGATATCACGTATTGTCAGTTGAATACCGTTTTCTATTATATCTTTCTGTTCATCGAAATCACTGTCAACGACAGATGTTCTATTGGGTTTTATATACCCTTCCGCAATTTCATCGAATTTTGTATTAAAATTAGACGTGTTCTTATAAGATTCACTTTTCATATTAGCTTGTACAGTTGTTTTTATATCGCCTATTTTTTTTTCTATATTAGCCAGGTGGGTAGCGGCATCATTGTCATCCCATTTATTATCATTTTGTGGCCTCGCATTGTTGTTTACCTCATCAAGAGCCCTTTTAATTTTTTCGTTAATTTTCAATAAATCACCAGCCTCCGCCGCATTCGCCGCATTCGCCTCACCCTCCTTCTTGGTATTCATTTCTTTGACCATAGTGCGCGCCTGTTTCGCACGAAACAACTTCTGCATCGCCACTGCCCCCTCCTCCTCCTTCTGCACAGATGCATTATGTATTAAAAAGGGGAAATCTATTACAGCTTGTGCGATAGATTTCATGTTGTCAATATCAGCTAAACCAGATGTATTGTTTATTATTATTGTATTTTGTTTGTCACTTGGATCTAATTCACTGACAATTTTTTTGTTATCCATATTTATTATATCAGCAAAAACTGCCGAAGTTTGTTCTTCATTTTCGTCAATAGTAGTTTCATTCCTCAGGACATTTACCTTAAAATCTTCTTTAATTAAGTAAAACATGTCTTTATCACTGACCATTTCGTTGGAGTTGTAGTCGAGGACAGAATTCCCATCTAACTTTAAAACATGGTCCCATGCCATAGGAACATGTATATCATTGATTTGTTTTCCATTATTTATATCCATAATCCAACCTGTATTAGTTCTTAGCATCCCGGTACTGTCGATTTTATTAATGTCCATTGTAAGGGTTAATTCATCGATAGACTGATTCACTAATGATTTTAAGTTGTCTTTCACTACTTCTTTAGTTATAGAGTCATCTTTATTTATCATAAACTGAGTTATAAGTGTTGACATTAAATTCGTAATTTCGTCTGCTTTTGTAATTTTATTTATTACAAGAATATTTGATTCAAAATCTTTTTTAAGTCTACCTGAGAAGCTTCTGGATTTGACATTACGTCTTCTCCCAATCACTAAATGATATTTATTTGTATCATTTATGATCGCAGCCCCCACTTTGCCGTCTAAGGGGGTTAGATATGTTCCACCACCTAGTTGAGAAGGCTGTAAGAGTTGCTTTAGTGTATTTTTAAGCTCCTCAAATTCTTTCTTGTCTTCATTCTGCTCATCCGTCCATGCATCGCTACTAGAAGCAGCAGCAGCAGCAGCAGGAAGAGCAGGAGCAGAAGCAGCAGGAAGAGCAGGAGCAGAAGCAGCAGGAAGAGCAGTATCAGCCGCAGCCGCAGCACTACCACCACCCTCTTTTAGTCTTTCTACGAGAGCTTTCAATAAGTCTATATGATTATCACCAAAGGTGATAGTTTTTTCTTCATCACCTAATTTATATTTAACTTGTAATTCATTATTAATTAGTTC
>CEOK01056930.1_pt1 | contig 11521 bp, 9 predicted proteins | sample 427001 | NCBI WGS metagenome assembly CEOK01 (sample SAMEA2591108, study PRJEB7988) | marine metagenome | isolation source: saline water (ENVO:00002010), including | reverse complement strand
TAATAAAATATTTAGCTGTATCTTTAATATTTTCTAAATTCTCCTCTTTAGAAATACCAAGAGCAACATCAACATGATAATCCCAGCTCTTTCCAACAATACATACATGATTAACATTTGCGTTTACAATTGAGGATATACCAGGATCATTTTCACAACTTCTGCCAGATCTTTTAGTCATTCCAAAAGCAACCAGGTCACTTTTTAACTTTGGTGGTTCGTTAAAAAAACTAGTATCTGTAGGATTTGCACCAGGCCACCCGCCTTCAACGTAATCTATACCAACTTCAGATAATGCATTAGCAATTTTGACTTTATCATCCATGCCAAAATCAACGCCTTTGGTTTGAGCACCATCTCTCAAGGTAGTATCAAATAAATAAATTTTTTCTTTGCTCATTTATATTCCCAGGTCGTAATACCATCTTTATCTTTAATTAGAACACCTTTGCTTACTAACAAATCTCTAATTTCATCTGATGTTTTATAATCTTTTTTAGATCTAGCTTTATCTCTTTCTGAGATTAATTTTTCTATTTCTTCTGCAGTAATTTTTCCTATATTTTTAAAATTTTTCCATTCATCGTGAGTTTGATTAAATAAACCTAAAATTTTGCATGAGGATGATAATTGTTTAGCCGACAAACTATCTCCATTTTTCGCTTTTTTATATAACTCATGGATATTTGAAATCATTAAAGGTGTATTTAAATCGTCTAGTAAAAATTTTAAATTTTCTTCACTTATTTCTTCCTTGTCATCAGAATAAAATTCATACCATTTATCTAAGCTTTTTTGAGATACGTCTAAAATTTTTTCATTCCAATCAAATGGTTGAGTGTAATGTGTGCTTAGCATAGCAAGTCTTACAACTTGTCCATTATAATTTTTTTTTAATTCATTAATGGAAATGAAATTGCCTAGTGATTTTGACATTTTTTGCTTTTCAACAGTAACATAACCATTGTGTAACCAATAATTAGAAAATTTTTCATTATTATTTGCACAAACAGATTGGGCAATTTCATTTTCATGATGGGGAAAAATTAAATCTAAACCTCCGCCATGAATATCAAAATGATTACCAAGATATTTTTCAGACATTGCGGAACATTCTAGATGCCAACCTGGACGCCCTTTTCCAAATGGAGAGTCCCAACTAGGTTCATTTTCTTTGCTAGGTTTCCAAAGAACAAAGTCTCCTGGTTCTTTTTTGTTATCAGAAACCTCAACTCTAGAACCAGAAATTAATTCTTCAATTTTTTTATTAGATAAATTTCCATATTTTTTAAATTTTGTAACTTGAAAATATACATGTCCATTAGACTCATAGGCAAAATCATTTTGGATTAATTTTTTGATTAAATTAATCATTTCATTTAAATGCTCTGTAGCTTTAGGTTCTATTGTTGGGTTTAGACATCCTAAGTAATTACAGTCATCATGAAAATCTTTTGTTACTTTGTCCGTAAGATCTTGAATTGAAATTTTAGATTTATTTGATGCTTCAATAATTTTATCATCAATATCTGTTATATTTCTTACATATATAACTTTAGAATTTGGATAAATTTTGGATAACAATCTAAATAATAAATCAAAAACAATTAATGGTCTTGCATTTCCAACGTGAGGGTAATCATACACGGTTGGACCACAAACATACATTCTAATATTTTTTTCATCTATTGGTATAAATTTTTCTTTAGATCGAGTTAAAGTATTCGAAATTTTTAGTGCCATTAAAATAATTAATAAACACCTTAATTAAATTTACAAACAGGTATTTCCTTCATTTTATGAAGGTTATTTTCTCTAATTTTTTTATATTTTTCAAAATTTTTAGAATCTGGATTAATCATAGCCTCTTCTAAATCTTGGTAAGACATACCTAATTGATCCTCGTCATTTCTTCCATCAGTCCATAAACCATCTGTGGGAGGAGCATCGATAATTTTTTGGTCAATTTTTAAGAATTTTCCTATATCCCAAACCTGTGATTTAGTGCAATCAGCTATTGGAGAAATATCAACTCCTCCATCTCCATATTTCGTATAAAAACCTACACCAAAATCTTCTACTTTATTACCTGTTCCAACTACAATTCCATTATTTGAACCTGCAACTTGATACAAGGTTGTCATTCTAAGTCTTGCCCTAGAATTTGCAAAGGCATGTTCATTGTCATTTGATCCAAGAGCATTTTCAAAATTTGTAAAAACGTCATCGAGATTAATATTTAGATAACTTGTATTTTTGAATTTATATTCCAACCAGTTACAATGTAATTTGCTTAAATCATCTTGTGACTCTATTTGTCTAATTGGCATGGACAAAACAATTGTTTTAATACCCGTCATTGAAGAAATAGTGCTTACCACTGCAGAGTCTATTCCGCCAGATACACCAACAACTAAGCTTGATGCTTTTTTTGGCATGCTATTAACATAATTAATAATCCAATCTTTAATTATGCTTACTCTTTTTTCAACGTTCATAAATTTAAGTTATCAAGGATTTATGAAAGTTCAATTAGCCGTTATGACGCTTCTTGTATGCCATTTTTGGAAAAATTGGCATTTTTCTTAATTTCTTCTGAAATTAAAAAAGCAAGCTCTAATGCTTGGTTAGCATTCAATCTAGGGTCGCAATGTGTATGATATCTATTCGACAAATCTTTATCAGTAATATTTTGAGCACCACCTGTACACTCAGTTACATCTTGACCTGTCATCTCAATATGCAAACCACCTGCAAAAGTACCTTGATCTTGGTGAACTTTGAAGAAATTCTTTACTTCGCTTAACACATTATCAAAAGGTCTAGTTTTAAAACCTGTTGAAGATTTGATTGTATTTGCATGCATAGGATCACAAGACCAAATTACATTTCGTCCAGCTTTTTTAACTTCTTTAATTAAATTTGGTAAAAATTTCGTAACTTGATCATGGCCAAATCTGGCAATCAAAGTTATTCTACCAGATTCATTATCAGGATTTAAAACTTCAGTTAATTTTACAATTTCTTTTGGATCAGATGTAGGTCCACATTTTATACCTAAAGGATTTTTTATGCCCTTACAGTATTCAACATGTGCACCATCTAATTGTCTAGTTCTATCTCCAATCCATAGAAAATGTGCGGATGTATTATGATATTCGCCAGTTGTAGAGTCTACTCTTGTCATTGCTTCTTCTACAGGTAACAATAATGCCTCGTGACTTGTATAAAAGTTAACAGTCCTTAGTCTTCTATTGTTCTCTGAATTGATTCCGCAGGCTTCCATGAAAGCAAGTGCATCGCTAACTTTTTCAGCAATTTCTTTATATTTCTTCTGGGCTGTCTCATTAACAAAAGACATATTCCACAAGTGTACCTTATTAAGATCAGCAAAACCTCCTTGTGAAAAAGCACGTAGTAAATTTAATGTTGCAGCTGATTGAGAATAAGCCTTTAATAATCTTTCTGGCTGTGGGTCCCTACCTTCTTTGGTAAACTCCATTGAATTTATGTTATCACCTAAGTAACTTGGTAATTCTTTTCCATCTTTAACTTCAACTGGTGAACTTCTTGGCTTTGAAAATTGTCCAGCTACTCTACCAACTTTAATAACAGGTAGTTTTGAAGACACCGTTAAAATAAGCGACATTTGTAATACCAGTTTAAAAAAATCTCTGATGTTATTTGGATGAAATTCTAAAAAACTTTCTGCGCAATCTCCGCCTTGAAGCAAAAATGCTTTCCCTTGAGAAACTTCACCAAGTTGTTTCTTTAATGATCTAGACTCTCCAGCAAAAACCAATGGAGGAAAAGTAGACAACTCTTTTAAAACATTATCTATCTTTCCCTGATCAGCATAAACAGGTTGATGCTTAATTGGTTTAGATCTCCAGCTATTTAATTTCCAGTTACTCATACAACCATTGATATATATAATTTATTTTTTTTTTAAATAGCAAATATGACTATCGCTATTAAACCTAATAACTCTTTAACAAAAAGATTAAAATCATTGATATTATTTGCAAAATCTAAATTCTGATAATTTTGAATGGAAGTTAAATTCTGGCCTCTGGGCCATTTATATGCAATTAGATTTAGATTTTGACTGTCAGCTATTTTTAATACCCTCTTATAATGCCAACTATTAGATACAACAATAGTTTGTTTAAAATTATGTTTTTTATTATTTTTTTTATATGCGATTATGTTTTCCAAAGTATTTCTTGTATTGTCTAATATTATAATCTTATCTTTCTCAATTAGTTGACCAACTAATTTATAAAATTTGTTTGTCTCAGAATTTTCTTTGAGTTTTTCATTTGGAAATAAATAACTAGTTCCACCTGCAAATATTATTTTTGTATTTTTATTTGACGACCATAAAGCAAGGCCATGAATTATTCTTCTCTCATCTCCACCTAAAATCAGTATTGAGTCAAAATTTTTTTTATTTTGACCATAAAATTCTTTAGATAAAAAATGATAATTTAAAAAATTACCTATTGGAAATACAGAAATTAAAATTAAAATAAAGATTGGAAAATAAATATATCTCCTTAATTTTCTTAAAATTAAACACAAAATTATAAAAAAAATTATAAAATTAAAAGGTAAAATAATAGGTTTTAACAATTTAGATAAATAAAAATACACTATTCGACTGTAACAGATTTTGCTAAATTTCTAGGTTTGTCAATGTCATAACCTAAAGAGTTTGCAGCGTAGTAAGCAAGTAATTGCAATGGAATTGTTATAAGAAAAGGAAAAAGGTCTTCTGAAATTGTTTCAACTTGAATTTTTTTCCATAAATTTTCAGAACTTATTTCATCTGAACTTTTGTTTGATATCAATAAAACTTTGCCACCTCTAGATATTACTTCTTGCATATTAGATACAGTTTTTTTATAAAACTCATCACGTGGCGCAATCACAATAACTGGCATTCCATTTTCAATTAAGGCTAAAGGACCATGTTTCATTTCACCCGCTGGATAACCTTCAGCATGAACATAAGCAAGCTCTTTAAGCTTTAATGCTCCTTCTAGTGCTATTGGAAAAGAGTATCCTCGTCCTAAAAACATCGAACCTTTTGCTTTAGAAAAATCTTTAGAAGCTTCTTGAATTTCACTCTCACATTTTAAAGTATCTTCAATTAATTTTGGAAGCTCCAAAAGATTATCGATTTTTTTACTATAATCGTTTTTAGAAATTTCATTTCTTAAAAAAGATAATTTTAATGTTAATAAATATAATACTAGCAATTGGCCTAGAAATGCCTTTGTAGATGCGACACCGACTTCTGGTCCACAATGAATAGGCAAAACATAGTCTGAATCTCTTGCAATTGAGCTTTCAACAACATTTACAATAGAACAAGTTTTCATCTTATTTTTTACACATAAATCTAAAGCTGCATAAGTGTCTGCAGTTTCACCTGACTGTGATACAAAAATGTATAATTGTGAACTCTTAAATTTATTTTTTCTATATCTAAACTCAGAGGCAATATCAGTTTCAACTTCAATATCAGTTAATTGTTCAATCCAATATTTAGCCATTAAACAAGAATGATAAGCAGTTCCACATCCAATTAATTTAATACTCTCTATTTTTTTACTATCCCACGGAAAATTAATAATATTAATATCTTTACTAATTTTATCGATATACTCTTTTAAACAAGATTTAATTGTATCTGGTTGTTCATGAATTTCTTTTGCCATAAAATGTTTGAAGTTCCCTTTGTCATAACTTTGGTCATCAGTTGAAACCTCTAATACCTCTTTATTAACTTTTTCACCTTCAGAATTAAAAAACTCAACTTGATTTTTATGAATAAAACAAAATTCACCATCGTTAAGGTAGCTGACTTTATTCGTCATTGTTTTTAAAGCGTAAGAATCTGAACCTAAATAATTTTCATTTGGTCCATAGCCAACAGCTAATGGAGAACCTCTTCTTGCTCCAACAATAACATCTGGAAAATCTTTAAATATAATTCCTAAAGCAAAACTTCCATGCAGTCTCTTTAGCATTTTTAATATTGTAGTTTTTAAATCATTTTTTTTTAAATATTCTGTAATGAGGTGAGTGATAACTTCAGTATCAGTTTGAGATTTAAATTCATGACCAGCTCTAATTAAATGTTTTTTTAATAAAGTTGAATTTTCAATAATACCATTATGAACAACAGATACTTTTTCTGATGAATGAGGGTGTGCATTAATTTGACTTGGCTGTCCGTGCGTTGCCCATCTAACATGACCAATACCAATAGGTCCGTCATTTTTATTTTTAAAAATTATATTCTCTAAACTCTCCACTCTACCTTCACATTTTATTTCATTGATGAAACCATCCTTAAGCGTTGCCACTCCAGCTGAGTCATATCCCCTATACTCTAATTTTTTAAGAGAATTTAATATAATTCCAGTTACAGGCTTGCTGCTATTTATTCCTACAATTCCACACATTTTATTTTTTTATTTCTTTTTTTTAAATTTCTTTGCTCAACTCTTGTTAATGCCAAACTGTTATTTTTTACGTTTTTACTAATTGAAGATCCTGCACCAACTGAAGAATTTTTACCAATTGTAACCGGAGCTATTAATGAAGTATTTGAGCCGATAAATGCTGAGTCCTTAATAGTAGTTTTAAACTTATTTTTACCATCATAATTACAAGTAATTGTTCCTGCTCCAATATTAACTTGCTTTCCAACCGAAGCATCTCCGATATATGAAAGATGATTTACTTTTGATCCTTTGCCTATTTTAGATTTTTTTATTTCAACAAAATTTCCAACTTTTGAATTATCCTCTAAAATTGAACCAGGTCTTAATCTAGCATAAGGACCAACCTCAACTTTATTTTTAATTTTTGCATCCTCTAAATGACTAAACGATTTTATAATTACATTGTTGCCTATGGTTACTTTTTTTCCAATCATTACAAAAGGTTCTATTTTTACATTCTTTCCAATTTTAGTATCTGATGACAAATAAACTGTATCAGGATCAACAAACCTAACACCTTGTTTAATAAATTTTTTTCTCAATCTATCTTGCATAATTTTTTCTGCTTCTAGTAATTCGATTTGGTCATTTACGCCAACAGCATTTTTCTCGTTCTGGGCTAAAACTAAGTTAATTTTAAGGCGATATTGCTTCGAAAGCTTAACTATATCAGTTAAATAGTATTCTTTTTTCCTATTTTTATTACCAATTTTTTTTACAAGATTTAATGATTGATAATCAAAAGCCATTATTCCAGAATTGCATGTTGTTAATTTCTTCTGCCTTATATTAGCTTCTTTAAATTCAACAATCTCACTAACTCCATTTTTATTATGAACAATAATTCCATATGACTTATTATCTTTTTTTTTAAAACCCAATAAAACTAAATTGCTTTTTTTAATTTTGTCATACATTAATTGAATGTCTTTGCTTTCAACTAGCGGGTTATCACCATACAAAACTAACAATTTTTCACTTTTTTTAATTTTAACCTTGCTTAAAAAAACTTGAACTGCATGACCAGTACCTAATTGGGGATGTTGAATTAAAAAATTTTCTTTTGGAAATAATTTTTTAACAAATGTCATTTGTTTATTTATTAAAATAAAAACTTTTTTTGGCTTTAACAATTTAGATTGGTCCAAAACATGTTCTAACATTGTTTTTTCATTTAATTTGTGAAGGACTTTTGGCAATTTAGAATTCATTCTATTTCCCTTGCCTGCTGCAAGAATAAGAATATTTAGGTTATTTGCCATAAGTGATTGTGTAATATACTAATATGAGTCAGTATTAATTCACAAATTGTTACTTAATTAATTGATGAAAAATTGTTTAGTTTTTGACCTTGATGGTACTTTAGTAGATACCGCTCCAGATCTTATGACAGCTCATAACTATGTTATGAAAAAATATGGTTATGAAGAAAAACCACTAGAAAGTATTAGACATTTAGCAGGTCGTGGAGCTGCGGCAATGTTAATAAGATCAATCGATGCTCAAGGAAACTTGATTAAAAAAAATCCAATTGATCCTGAAACTCATAAACAAATGACTGATGATTTTATATCTTTTTATAGAAAAAATATTTCCGGACATTCTACAATTAGAAAAAATGTAATCTCTCTATTAGATTGGTGTAAAGAAAAAGAAATTATTTGTGCAGTCTGCACAAATAAAAGAGAAGATCTTGCAATCAAACTTTTAAAAGAAATTAATCTTTATAAATATTTTGATTATGTTGCAGGTGCAGATACATTTGATTATAGAAAACCAGATCCAAGACACCTTACTGATATTTTGGATATTTTAGATATCGATAAAAAAAATTCTATTATGCTAGGAGACTCTGAAACAGATGCAAATACTGCTAAAGCAGCAAGGGTACATTTTATTCTAATTAACGATGGGTATACTGAAAAAAAAATAGAAGATATTCATCACGATCAATTAATTGAAGATTTTGAGGCAGTTAAACAGATAGCGTCAAATTACCTAACTATTATATAATTATTGTAGTATAAACCGAACATGCATTTTGTTGAAAAAAATCCTACCGAAAAAAAAGCTGAATTTGCAAAAAAATTAAAGAGTGGAAAACTTTTGCGTTTTCCTGGTGCTTACAATCCTTTAGTTGCAAAATTAATTGAACAAATCGGATATGACGGAGTTTATGTATCTGGTGGTGTTACGGCTAATGATTTGGGTTTTCCAGACATCGGACTTACAACATTAAATGATGTAGCAAATCGCTCACATCAAATAGCAAGAGTAACAAACCTTCCAACGATTATCGATATTGATACAGGATTTGGTGAAGCAATGAATGTCTCAAGAACTATTCAAACTATTGAAACATTGGGTATTTCTGGATGTCATATTGAAGATCAAAAAAATCCAAAAAGATGCGGTCATTTAGATAATAAAGATCTCGTTTCAACCCAAGACATGGTTAAGAAAATAAAAGCGGCAGTTGATGCTAGAGTTGATAAAAATTTTTTAATTATTGCTAGAACTGATGCAAATGCAGTTGAAGGCTTAGATAAAACAGTTGATCGTTGTAAAGCTTATGTTGATGCTGGTGCTGATATGATTTTTCCAGAAGCCATGAAAGATGAGAGTGAATTTGCGAAAATGAGAAAAGAGTTAAAATGTTATCTTTTAGCTAACATGACAGAGTTTGGAAAATCAAAACTTTTAACTAAAGAGGAACTAGAAAACCTTGGTTATAATTTAGTTATATACCCGGTAACTACACAAAGATTAGCAATGAAAAACGTAGAAGATGGTCTTAGACAAATTTTTGAAGAAGGTCATCAAAATAATGTTATTGATAAAATGCAAACCAGAAAAAGGCTTTATGAAGTAGTTGATTATGAAAAATATGGAGAGTTTGATCAATCGGTATTTAATTTTTCACAAAAAGGACATGAATAGTGAGCGATGAAATTAAAAAAGGCTTAATTGGCGTTATATCAGATGAAACAAAAGTTTCTGAGGTAATGCCTGAAATTAATTCATTAACTTATAGAGGTTATACAGTTCAAGACTTATGTGCAAAGTGTAAATTTGAAGAAGTGGCCTACTTGTTACTTCATGATGATCTTCCACATTCAAAACAGTTAGAAGATTTTGAAAAAGAGGAAAGGGCAAATCGACCTATATCTGAAAATTTAAAATCTATTATCAAAAACTATCCAAAAAATGCTCATCCAATGGATACAACAAGAACATCAGTTAGTCATATGGGGTTAGAGGATCCTGATACTGCGGATAACTCAAAAGAAGCAAACATAAGAAAATCAATGAGACTTTTGGCCAAAATATCTACAGCTGTCGCTGCAAACTTTAGAGTTAAAAAAGGACAAGATATCATTGATCCTGATCCAAAACTAGGATTTTGTGAAAACTTTTTTAATATGTGTTTTGGCAAAGTGCCAAGTCCAGAAGTTGTAAAAGCGTTTGATGTTTCAATGACTTTGTATGCAGAGCATAGTTTCAATGCTTCAACTTTCACGTCAAGAGTAATCACAAGTAGCTTATCTGATCTTCACGGTGCAGTGGTGGGTGGAATAGCAAGTTTAAAAGGGCCATTACATGGTGGTGCAAATGAAGCTGTTGCACATATGTTAAATGAGGTTGGGTCTCCTGATAAAGCTGAAGAATTCATCTTAAACAAAATTAAGAATAAAGAATTAATTATGGGGTTTGGTCATAGAGTTTACAGAAACGGAGATTCTAGAGTCCCAACTATGACTGAATATTATCATAAAACTGCAAAGCATTATCAAAACAAAGAATTGCCTGAGATTTCAAGGATACTTGAGGAGACGATGCTTAGAGAGAAAAATATTAAGCCAAATTTAGATTTTCCGGCAGGTCCAACTTATTATTTAATGGGTTTTGATATTGATTTCTTTACACCAATTTTTATTGTTTCAAGAATTACAGGTTGGTCAGCACATGTTATGGAGCAGTTTGAAAATAATAAATTAATCAGACCCCTTTCAAAATATACTGGTGCTCCACACAGAAAAATTGAAAAATAATAAAACAATATTATAAAAAATCTCATTAATTGAGATTTTTAAGCCTATTGATTTGTCAATTTCTTTTTATATAGAGGTGCAATCTGTGAGAAAATCACTGCAATTATAATAAGAAATATACCAAATATTTTTATTTCATTTAAAAACTGATCTAAAATTAACCAACCCGCAATTGCAGCAATAGCGCCTTCCAAAGAAAAAATAATAGCAACTGGTGCTGGGCTTAAATTTTGCTGACTAAATATCTGAAGCATGAAAGCAAAGCCACTAGATAAAATACCTACGTATAGGATTTCTTTATATTCTAGTAGAATATTTGCAAAAATTATTTCTTCAAGAACAAGTGCGGGCAAAAAAGTAAAGACTGAACCAATTAGGCATTGTAGAGCCGCGATTGTAATTGGATAATTAAAAATTCTTAAAAGTTTTGAAATAAATACAATGTGAAAAGACCAAAAAAGGGCATTAAATAATGCAATACTGTCTCCTAATCTTACTACAACATTATCAAGCTCAGTTAAGAACAGACCTCCTAATAAGCATGTAAAAATTGAAGGCCACACGGACCAATGAATATTCTTTGAGAAAAAAAAATAAGAAACAAATGGAACAAAAACGACATACAAAACAGTAAATACAGCTGTATTTGCTACATCAGTATAAAGCAAAGCATATTGTTGAAGAGCATTACCGTAAGCAATTAAAAAACCAATAAACAAAAGATAAATAAATACCTTTTTAAAATCATGCTTGTCTTGTTTTATTTTTTTAAAATCAATTAATATTAAAAATGGTAATAAAGTTAAAAAACCTAAAAATAATCTAGCTGCGGTAAATGTAAGTGGACCAATATGGTCCATACCCATATCTTGTGCAACAAATGCTGTACCCCATATAAATGAAGTTATCAATGCACATGATAATGAAAAGATTTTACTACTCATAAAAAAA
>CEOK01139849.1_pt1 | contig 11538 bp, 10 predicted proteins | sample 427001 | NCBI WGS metagenome assembly CEOK01 (sample SAMEA2591108, study PRJEB7988) | marine metagenome | isolation source: saline water (ENVO:00002010), including | reverse complement strand
AATCTTTTGAACAATGTTTTACAATAGTTTCGTAACATAGTTTAAGATAATCAGGTTTATGGTTATTAGATTTATTTTCCCAATACATCCATATATTATTTTGTTTTGGTACTTTGTATGGATTAAATATAATGATGCATATAATACATATTAATACAATAAAGTAAAATACATAAGGATTGAGATTCATATATAATTCAATATATTATTATATAGGATTAACGTTTCATACTAAATACCCACAGTAAAGCATTACAACTACTCCTAAAATTAAATACAATACACTAATGAGTTGTATTTGTAGCATTTACTTTTTTTGTATAAAAGGGCATTTGGCACGGTATGAGATCGGGATCTCTTTTTATTTTTCCTATCCTATGCTTGTATCCAGGTTTAGCGAAGTAGTAAAGATACCCTGTACTATAATGTAAATATAGTAGTAAGATAGTAAGCTTAATTTTTAGTTGCATTTAATAATACATAAATTGACTTTTTTAATTTCTTTATGTATTAAATTAACTATATAATGAAGATTACTTTTATTGTCTGCTTTACCATTCTTCTCGCAAATACTGCTGTTTCATTTCCAACAAAATCACCTCATCAATTAAAAAAATATCGTGTTGGTTATAAATTGATGAAAAAAAATGTAAGTAGATCAGTCATTAATCGTTTAAGAATCATAAGTAGAAATCAAGAGGAAATTGTAGATCGTAGTGTATCCTTGTTTTATGATAACATGTTGACAGATGCACTAGGTATTGCGAAAATTTACAATTTAATCAATGATGAAAGTCAAAGTTATTTCTATATCGTAGGATATGAATTTGCTTGGTTTGCTTTCAAGGTATTAAAAAACAATGTAAATGATGTAAAATTTGATATGGATACAGAAGAATCGCAAATATTATTTGAGCAGTTGATAATAAATGTTATTTTGTATGTGGGTATTAAAAATATAGTATTTAAAAATATATTTCATATACTTTCCATTTAACCAATAAATTATCCCTGAAACTATCCCTGAAATTATCCCCAAAATAGCCAAAAAAATGAGATTTGCTCAAAAAAGTCTTGAAAAAAGGGGATAAAATTGTATATTTTTAAATCGATATAAATATATTCATTAAGAATATACAATGTCTGCATTTAAACAGGGATATGCTTTTGTATTGAAATCGATTAAGAAAGACCAAACATTAAAACCAATAGTGAAAAATCTAAAAGATAAAACATATATCGTATCCGGTTCAACCCGCGGCGTAGGTTTAAGTATTGCTACGAAATTAGCACAACAAGGAGCGAATGTGGTAATTACAGGCAGAACCACAACACCTCATCCAAAGTTGGAAGGGACGTTGACAACGGCGAGAGATTCTATTATTCAAGCGGTACAAAGTAATAATTCAATGGCGGTACCATGTGATATACAATCGGGAAATTGTCTAGCAGTGCCTTGTGATATTCGTAAAGAAAAGGACATTGCTTATGTAATACAAAGAACACTATATACATTTGGATCCATAGATGGTGTAGTATTAAATGCTAGTGCATTGTCTTTGAAAAATACTCTAGAACAAACCAAAAAAGAAGTAGATTTGATGTCGTCGGTAAATATTAATGGAACTTATTTGTTTGGTCAAGCAGCGTTAAAAAATATGGACGCCGGTCACATGATTATCGTAGCACCCCCGATTGATATGTTGTATACAGATGATTGGTGGGTAAACCATATGTATTATTCCATGTCCAAGTTTAACATGTCGTTGATGGCGAAATTCTGGAACAAAGAATTTCCGGATGTAGGGGTAAATACACTTTGGCCACGCACTACTTTGGACACAGCACCGGTTCGCAATATTCTTGGTGGTGATGAAATGGTAAATATATCTAGAACTCCAGATATTATGGGTGATGCTGCGATGCATATCTTTAAAACCGATCCTTTAGAATGTAATGGTAATAATTATATAGATGATGAGGTATTAGCAAGTTTGGATATAGATGTAGAACAATATCGTATCAATACAAGAATTAATGAAAAGGAATTGATGCCTGATTTTTTCTGTTAAAAAGGTATAAATATAATGAGCATACTAATATAGATGAAAACATTATCTTCTTTATTAGTGCAAAATTTTCAATCAAATTTAAAGGGGCATGCTTTAGGTAGAAAGGTGAATGGGGTTTGGGGTTGGAGTTCTCGCGAAACCCTTTTAAACAATGTGTATTATTGTCGGGAAATATTAAAACAAGAAAATATTAATCGGGGTGATCGTGTTGCGTATAAGGGTGACAATTCCGTAGAATGGGTATCTTGGAATATAGCGTGTAATTCTCTTGGCGCCGTATGGGTTCCAATGTATGCAAATCAAAATGTGGATTATTGTAACCATGTAATAGAAGATAGTGGAGCCTCATTGTGTATTACCGATGATAACACTCAGAATTTTTTAAGTACAAAGACCATGACCAACAGTATAGTAGAATTATCAGAATCGTGTAAATCTATAGACTTTGTGGATAATGATATAGCGACATTGATATATACCTCGGGAACAACAGGGGCGCCGAAGGGTGTAATGTTATCGAATGAGAATATACTATCAAATATAGATACAATTCATAGTCGTTTTCATGATATGTCTGCAAGTGTATCCTTGAATATATTACCTTGGGCGCATATTTATTCCCAAACGTGTGAATTGTATTATAATTTATTGAACAATAAACGTATCGCAATTGCGTCTAGTAGAGAGAAATTTATTAAGGAATGTGGTGAAATTCAACCAGAATCGTTGTATATTGTACCACGAGTACTAGAATTAGTAAAATCAAAAATAGATATGTTAGATTTACCTTTTGTAAGAAGACTAATTCCTTTTGCGTTAACTCGTATATTTGGTAGCAAATTGCAGGTTATTTTTACTGGTGGCGCTAAATTACAATCAGAGACACGCGAGTTTTTTAAAGCACAAAATATAATGATATGTGAAGGATATGGTTCAACCGAATTATCACCCATGGTTTGCGTAAATCATATGAATGATCCGCGTAATGAAGCGAGTATAGGCAAATTATTAGATGGTATTGTAGCCGAAATCATAGACGGTGAATTACAAGTATCAGGACCAAATGTCATGCAGGGTTATTGGGGTCATGCGCAAGCAACCGAAAAGGTATTGGTAGAACGGAATGGCAAAATATGGTATAAAACGGGTGATGCAGCGAGACTAGAAGATGGGTATGTATATTATGAAGGGAGAATAGGCGATAATTACAAGTTGAGTAATGGTAAATTTGTGAATGTAGATGTGGTGGAGTCGGTAGTAAAGAAATATATAAAAGGTATGGTTGTAGTATTTGGCGAGAACAAAGATTATAATGAGTTGATAACGGATCAAAAAGCGGTTACCCCGGATGTATTACTTATGATAAATAATGAATTGGAGAGTTATTTAAAAATCAAAAAGGTACATTATTTACCGACGGAAGAATGGGCACCTTATTTAACGCCGAAAATGAGTATAAAGCGTAAAGCGTTACTAACAAATAAGGTTATAAAATGATATTTATTTTCTATAGAAATAAATATAATTATGTCAAGATTATTGAAAAACATAGTGAATGGTAAATGGGTCCCTAGTAAAAAACATATGGAGATAGCAAATGTATTAACCGGTCAAATAAATCATAAAGTTCCCGTTACTTCTACAAATGAATTGATTCCTTTTATAGACTCTATTAATGCTGTTCCGAAAAGTGGATTACACAACCCATTTAAACAACCAGAAAGATACCAAATGTTAGGTCGTGTGTGTTTTAATACGGCACATGCATTACACGAAAAGGAGATACAACAACAAATAATAGATGAAATCATTACGGTAACTGGAAAAACCGAGGAGCAAGCTCAAGGTGAATTAATAGTGACAAGAGCCTTTTTAGAAAACTTTTCTGGTGATCAAGTAAGATTTTTAGCAAAAGGGTTTACGACGCCAGGAGATCATTTAGGTCAATTGGCGAATGGATTTCGTTGGCCGTATGGAAGTGTAGCTATAATATCACCTTTTAATTTCCCCCTTGAAATACCATTGTTGCAACTTATGGGTGCTCTTTTTATGGGTAATAAACCGCTTTTAAAAGTTGATTCTAGAGTATCTTTAGTCATGGATACCATTCTTACACTAATGCATGCAAATGGATTACCAGAAGAAGATGTAGATTTCATACATTGTGATGGCGAAACCATGCAAACATTATTACTTAACTCGCAGTTAAGAATGACTCAATTTACTGGTTCTAGCAAGGTAGCTGAATTATTATCTAAACAATTAAGTGGTAAAATAAGAATAGAAGGCGGAGGTTTTGATTGGAAAATCATAGGAAACTGTAATGGGTTAGATCACGAAACGGTGTGTAAAGTGTGTACGAAAGATGCATATTCGTTTAGTGGACAAAAATGTTCTGCGCAGTCCATGGTATTTTTAGATCATTCTTGGGATGTAAACCGATTTAAAGAAAAGTTAAAAGGATTGGCTTACAAAGAAACTATGGGTCCTGTTTTAACCTTAACTAGTGATGAAATGATAGAACATGTAAATAAATTGCTAACCATTGAAGGCGCCGAATTGTGGTTTGGTAATAAAAAAATGGATAAAGATAGTATACCCGACCATTTAGGTTTTATTGAACCTACTGCAGTGTATATACCGATAAAAGAAATAAACGAATCAACCATAGAATTAGTGACTAAAGAAATTTTTGGTCCAGTTCAAGTAATCACAAGATATGAGGACATAGACGATGTAATAAAGATATGTGAGCAAATAAAAGAAAATCTTACAGCAGCAGTAGTATCTAATGATCCTATATTTGTAAATTATGTATTAGGGAATACGGTAAATGGTACAACTTATGTAGGTGAAAAAGCAAGAACAACCGGAGCACCACAAAATCACTGGTTTGGACCTTGTGGTGATCCTAGGAGTGCGGGTATAGGAAGTCCCGAATCTATTATACAAACATGGTCGTGTCACCGAGAAATTATAAAAGATGAATAATATATAATGCAAGGATTATTTTTGTTAACTTTATCCTTTTTAGCAACATATGTTACAAGCAAGTATAGTAATTTAAAACCATTAGTAGACGTTAAAGATAAGTTTGAATATATTCCAATTGTAACTGCAATTATAGTTGCTGATTTATTAATTGTTTGGATAACTTTTAGTAAAGTATTAGGGGATGGCAAAGCGTGGCAGATATCGACTAAGTGGTATAAAAAATATAGATTAAGCGCCATGATGGCAGATATACTTATTGGAGTAATCTATTTATTAATGGCGAGACAATTTGTTTATTCCATGAACATGGACACTACATTGTTTGGGTTTGGTGTTTTAGCAGTAATGATACAAATAGTATGCGACATGTTGTTTTATCTAGTATTTACCATTATACCAAAAAATCATAATCATATGTTAGATTTATTTAAAGACTGGGCTGCTTATGCAAAATTAGATGCTTTATGGGGAGATAGTATATTAGTATTACTTGCTGTTGTATTATCTTCTTATTTAAATACCTTATCTTTTGATACAAATATGTATATGTTTATATTTTCTATGTATCTTATTCCATATATTATATATATGAAAGATTAATAAAGACTAAAACCGTATAATAGTATATGACTTTAGTCTCACTTGAAAAGGTAGATTTTAACTACTTTAATAAAAAAATTTTAAAGGAAATACACTTTACGGTTAAGGAAAATGAATCTATACTTCTTTTGGGCGGTAATGGAGCAGGGAAAAGTACAATGTTGCGCCTTATAGCAGGTATTCATATTGCCTACCATTTCAATGAATTTAATGTATTAGGATCAGATAGACCATTAGACCAAACAAATGGTCTTGCGTATTTAGGTAATAGGTGGGTAAGACAATCAGCATTTACAGGACAATCTGCCTATACCGGTGATATTCGTGTAGGTGATATGATGAAAAAGTGGCAGATGGATAATATAGAACGACGTGATGAATTGGTGGAGGTATTAGGTATAGATTTAGACTGGCGTATGCATGAGGTATCAGATGGTCAACGTAAGCGAGTTCAGATCATGATTGCGTTATTAAAACCGTTTCGTTTAGTAATCATAGATGAGTTTTTAAGTGAATTAGATATAGTAGTTCGTGATAAGATGTTTCATTATCTTAAAAAAGAGTGTAAGTTACGAAATGGTAGTTTAATTTATGCTACCCATGTGTTTGATGATTTGGATCAGTGGATGGATAGTGTTGTTTATATTAGCAATGGAACGTGTGAAGATAAAATAGATATGAAAACATTTAAACAAGATAAATCATTATATCAAGCTGTAAAAGAGAAATTACTTCAAGATAAAGAGATGGAAATAGAAGCATTAGATACAAAACTGTTAGGTGGTGCAGGTGGTTATACCAATGGTAGATTATTGGATTTATAAATATTATATATATATAAATGATTACTTTTATGGATGGAGGAATGCTATTTGAATTAAATAAGGTTTATTCGGATTATGGTGAATATGCAGTTGAACACAATAAAGATTTAATAATAGATTTATATCAATCCTATATAGATGCAGGTTGTAGGTATATTACAACGTGTAATTATTGTTTTAAACCTACAAAAGTAGTTAATTGGGAAAAGTATGTAAAACTTAGTTTAGATATAGTACAACATTTACGTTTAAAAACAAAAATATTTGGTAGTGTTCCACCTTATTTCGATAGTTACAGTATCAATAATACAATAACAAAAGAGTTTATTAATTTTTATAAGTCTTTAATACCATTATTAAAAGGTAATGTGGATATTTATTTAGTAGAAACTGCAACAACTTATATAGAAGTAGAAAATATTTGTAGAATTATTCGTGATATAGATAATGAGACTCCTATTATAGTATCTATTTATCCTAATGATAATAATAGCAAATATATTAAAGAATATTATGATTTACCGATATGTGGTTTATTTATGAATTGTGTACCATTTGATAGTATGAAAGAGTATTATAATAAATTTTTTAAACCTGTTATTAAGAAAGAATTGCTATTTGGTTTTTATTGTAATTACATTAATGAGAAAGCTTATGCGTTAAGTCAGGATGTATCTAATTTACAATCCTTTAAAATTCAATGCAAAAAAGAGAATAATTACGGGGATTTCTTAGAAGGTTTACCATTTAAAGATATAGTAGTTGGCGGTTGTTGTGGATATGGTGTAGATGAAATATGTTCATTAATTAAGGAATTTAAAAATAAAGGTCTTCTATCAGGAGATTCTTTGAAATAATCATATAAATTAATGGTAGGATTAGAGGAGTTCATGTATTGAATACGATTAGTTACATTTCCTTTAAAATACTTATATAAATCTATTTTCATTTATATAAGTTATATATTATTTATTTTGTATAACAAAGAACCTTTTGCTGGATGTTGAAGTAATAAGAATGTTGTATAAAATAAAAATCCAAATCCTAGTATACCCATGGGTATGCTACCATATCGTAATGTAAATAAGTCCCAAATGGTATGGATGCGATCTTTACTATTTAACTCTTTACCGTAGACCTCGTATGGTGTAAGACCTTGTATGTATAGAAATACTAGATAGAATATGCCTAGACTGATAAAGGTTACAATAGATTCGAAATCTATATAACGGGGTAAGGTAATTAAAGGGATCCAATGCGCCGCAATAATAGCCATGATTCTAAAATAACTCACCATTTGAGTGGCCATGGTAGGTTGTGTAGTATTTGTTTTTGCATTTGTTATAAAATAGGTTGCATATAAGTCCCATACTATTGTAATAGCAGCGGCTATAAATGGATTTGCAGATACTATTTTATGTATATATAAAAAATACCATAAGATAAACCACCATGAAAAAATGTTATAGACGCGTTCAATATTTTTTTGCATATGTCGTACTATATAATAAGATAATTTATTCGTTATTATTTTATATTTAAAGTATAGTATGGATATATGAAGTATACGTATAGCGTTATTATATTAAATTGGAAGAGACCTCATAATATTATAGAAATAATAAATAAAATATACGAGTATCCGTTTATAGATGAAATTATTATAAGCAATGGTCATCCTAATAGTATATTAACGTTCACAGACTTTAGTAAAATTATTTCTTTAGATGATACGCTGAACAATCAATATTATGGTTTAGATTTGCGTTTTTTAAGAGGAAATTGTGCAAAAAATAATAAACTTATTTTTATGGATGATGATATACTAATAGATCAAGAAAATTTAATAAAAATGCTTGTTCAATATGAAAAAAATCCAGGTAAAATTGTAGGAATAGAAGGAAGAAATATGGAACATGAAAGACATTATGGAAAAGTACCGTATAAAAGTAAAGAATGTGATATTGTACTAACTAGATTATTAGTGTGTGATAAAGAGTTATGTAATTTATTTTTTAAGTGTAAACCATTAGTAGAGAATATTTATAGAGAAGGAATCCCATATGGAAATGGTGAAGATATAGTATTTTCTTTTATAGCAAAATTGTATTATACTATTGATAAACATATACTAGTAAATGATGTTACTATAACTAATTTACCTGCGAATAATAGTATAAATATGAATGGATCGCATTTATCATATCGCGTAAAATTATGTAGTTATTTAAAATTGCATAGAGACATATTTAAAAACGTAATACATTATAATAGAAATGGAATTCCTACTACTAAAATGTATTTAAACTTAACGCCTAGTAATATTCGTTTATTATATCAACCAAAACATATAAGTTTTGGTTATACGCAACGAGATAGAGAAAAGTTAAGAAAGCGTGTAATGCAGGAGCGTGAAAAATATAAAACTAAATAATATTATTTTTTTTTCCAACTACCATTTTCATAATAATAATTTTTATATGATGGTTTTAAAACTTTATTACCATATTCACTAACTAAAACAGTTTCAACATTATTAGGTACATATACATCAATACCTTCAAATGTACTTTGTTTAAGGGGATAAATATCATTAATATTATAAAAATGTGGTCTAAAACAATGGATAGTATTTTTATTGTAAAGACAATTCATATCTTTATCATATCCATATAAATATAAATTAAGACCCCAACCGCTATTACTATCTTTACGTGTAACTATAATTTTAATTTCATTACTGTTATGTAATTGATAACGAATATCAAACTGATCATTATGTTTATATTTAACTGGTTTAAATAAAAAATTGTCTGTATTTTTATAATTGTTATTAAGTTTAAACGTTTTAATTATTTTATTATTAGATGAATTACCTATATGAAATATATTTCCTTTGGATAAAGTAGTAATATCTATAAAGACCCCCGTATTTTTACATATAATTCTAGCTTCTATAATATTATAAGGATCTTTCTTGATAGTATCTATTACAGGATTTATTTCTATAAGTATATTATTATTTTGAAATCCATGTAATGTTTTTAATTTTTCTCTATGTTCATCTAAAACTACAATATCAATATCATCATCCCATGGTAACATTTTTTCTCCAAAATACCATCCAATCAATGAACCGTGCATTATAATACAAGGAATATCAACTTTGGTAAATAGTAGAACAGTTTCTTTTAAAAGGTATTTAAGTCTTGAATGAATGATAGGTTGACTTAAATTGTCTTTACCATAACGAATATCGAGATGACTTTTATCTTTCATTTCTTTAAAAAACTTTTTAGTATTCATTTATTATATTTAAATACATTACCTTTATATCTATAACTACAAACTGAAAAATACTATTTTTTATTAATAATTTTTTCTATATCCAACTTATATTTTTTAAATAATTCAGTAGATTTAAAATCTTCAATATTTTTTTCATTAATATTTGGTTTTCTATATTTCATTGGAAAATGATCTAAATGTTTTCCTAATAAATTTTTTAATTTGTTTACTATTTTATTTGTAAATAATTCAACCGATTTAATAACTAATAAATTATCTATATTACTATTAGTCCAACTATTCCATTGTTTAATCATTAATTTTAATAACATTTCATCAGATAATTCTATATTTACATTATTACTCATTTTAATTTGATTTATTTTCCACACTGTTCTTTTTCGCTGTGATAAAAATGATTTTATAATATTATCATAAATATAAATGATTGGTATATTAACATTTATATAAGTAGGACAATGACATAAATACTTTTTCCATATATCAGTCTTACATTTATAACCATTATTATGTAATTTTTTAACTAATGCATTACTACAACTTCCACCATAAGATACTACTAAAATATCTAATCCTTCTTCTTTGATAGTATTGTTAATAGCATCAATATTATTAAAATTATATCTTTCACCAATGGGTACTATTTCGTTTGTATACGGTAAATATTGAATAGGCATAATGCTTTTAATATACTGAATACTAGGAAAATTTTTGTTATCATTTCCTCTCATAAAGCACCAATTTTTTTTATATCCTATTAAATTTTGAGCCCATCCACTATTATTATCTGTTCTGGTAACAGTTATATTTTTATCTTTATAACGATATTTAAATTTATCTTTATATTTGTGTATAAAAAATAAATCTCCTGAATAATCATTCTTTATTACTTTACTATTGGTTCGTGAAGGACCAATTGTTATTGGTTGAAATTGATTATAATTTAATAAATTAGTAAATAAACTATCTATAGCATCGGTGCTTATTTCAAATTTAATCGAACATATATCTTGATAGCTTAAGAATAGTTCATATTTATTTGATATTTTTCTAAAATAATAAGGAAATTCTTCTGTACCACAACTAATTTTATGGTTAATTTTAAATGGTAAATCAAACTGTATACTGCGGTATGTAGTTATATATTTATAGTTTTTTGCATCATATAAAAAAGGAATACATAAATGAGGATTTCTAGAATGTAAAAATCCTATATAAAAATTCTTTTTCCAATAACATAGATTAGATCCACCAAAAAGTCCTTTGTTAGTGAATTTAGATGGATCTCCAAAGACAATTTCACATTCTCCAGAATCGTGAGAAATGAGTTTTAAAACACATAATTCACATATAGAATATATAAAATATAGATTATCTTCGTATACATAAGGCGTCCAGTTTTTTTGAGTTATTTTACTGATATCATAGCTATTTATATATAATTGGCAAAGTTTACTTTGTTTTAGGTTATATAAAAACATTTGTCTTGTATTATCTTTTTTACTTATACCATTAAATACAACAAATAGGTCATTTTTAAAAATAATATATCTATTATCTTGACTGCCACCATAATTAATATTGTTATTTAATATATCATTAAATTCTTCACATTGATAAGGTAAGTTTTTTTTACTGAATATTAATGTTCCATATCTACTCCTACCCCATTTATTTTTATCTCTTTCATTATAAATATGATATTCATTATCTTCATAAAAATATTTCTGATATTGATT
>CEOK01012745.1_pt1 | contig 11540 bp, 13 predicted proteins | sample 427001 | NCBI WGS metagenome assembly CEOK01 (sample SAMEA2591108, study PRJEB7988) | marine metagenome | isolation source: saline water (ENVO:00002010), including | reverse complement strand
CACATCAATAAAAAAGTTAGTTTTTTACATAATAAAAAAACAAAAGAAGGTATTTTTAAAGGTATTAATAATAATGGAGAAGCAATTATTCAATTTGATAACAATGAAATTGTTTTGAATCAAACACAAATTTTTGATGTATTCAAAAGTTAAATTTATTTTTTCATTTTATTGATTTTTTGTTTTAATTCTTTTAATTCTCTTATATTGCTTTTATTTATCTTTCCCGAATTCCACTTAATTATAAAATCTTCTTTAATATCCTCTCCACCCTGTTCAACATACAAATTAAATAGATCATCTTCCTTCCTTGGTTTTATTTCATTCATTGTAGCAATCAATTGATAATTAATATCCTCAATTATATCATTCAGTATTCGATTAGGAAGATTCTTTTTAAAAATATCTTGGTCTAATTTTGAAAAATACATACCTGAAATTCTATAATCTTCATAGGCTTCCCAAGCAAAAGGAGCAACATTTTTAACAGATAAAGACATTGCATCAGAATAAACTTGAATTTCATACTGAGCATGTGAATCCGATCTTAAACCGATAAAATGTAATAAATTATGTAAATCATTTTTCCAATACCATTCAGTATAAAGATTAACCGGTAAAATAGCTCTAGCCAGTTCTCTAGCTACACCATCATTATTTAATTCATCATAAATCTCAAAACTACGATTAGATATTTCTTTAAAATAATTTATTACTTTTTCTCTGATTTTTTTTGAAACCTGTTTACCTCTACCTTGTTTATTAATTGAACTCTGAAATTTTATATTTTCAAATTCAGGAAAATAAAAATCATCACGTGCTTCAGAATATCTCAATGAATATTCATTAATATTAGCTGTTCGATGTCTGACCCATTGTCTAGCTACAAAAATTGGCATTTTTGCATGAAATTTGAATTCTACCATTTCAAATGGAGTAGAATGTCTATGTCTCATTAAATATCTTATTAATCCTCTATCTTGACTTTTTTTAGTGGTACCCTTACCATAACTTACTCGAGCAGCTTGAACTATAGCGTTATCCCCTCCCATAGAATCAACCAATCTAACGAAACCTTTGTCTAAACATTTTATACTTCCACTTGGAAAATTTATATCTTCTATCATAAAATATTATCCCTATTTAATAATTTAATATTGTAATTGCATTATCTACCGATTTTGAATAACCAGCTAACATACCAGGAGTTATTAAACTGTTTTTTTTATTATAAAATATGTTTTTGCCATTTAAATCTAACATTTTTCCTCCAGCCTCATTAATTATACAATGACCAGCACAAATATCCCATTCATTTTTAGGTCTCAATGTTGCAAATAAATCAGCTTTTCCAGCGGCTACCAAACCTAATTTATATGCAACACTTCCAACTTCTTGTAACTTTCCAAAAGTATTTTTAAATGGTAGCCATAATCCATCTTTAGTCTCTGTTATACTATTTAGAATAGTCATATCTGATATTTTATAATTTTTAGTACAAAAAATAGTTTTATTATTTAGCTTGCTACCCTTTCCTTCAATTGCTGAAAAAACTTGTTTTTTAACTGGGTTATATAAAATACCAAGAATGGGTTTTTTATTTTCAACTAATGCTACACTTACAACCCACATAGGAATCTTATTTATGTATTCTTTAGTTCCATCTAATGGATCTACTATCCATACTCTTTCTTTTTTAAATCTTTCATTAGAATCTTTTGATTCCTCTGAAAACCAACCATAATCAGGAAAAGCAGATGTTAATTTATCTCTTAAATATTCATCAGAAGCTTTATCTGCATCAGTAACTGGATTATAATTACCATTTTTATCTAAATTCTTATTTGAAATCCTATAATTTAATGAATAATAATCTAAGAGTATTTCTCCAGCTTTTAGAACAGCAGACTTTGCAATTTTATATTCATTAATCATATTAATAAGTTAAAAAAATTAATCAAATTTAATTAAGTATTTAGTATGATTTATCAATCAATAATAAACAAATAAAAAAACTTTTTGTTAGGCAATTTTAGTATTACCTTTATAATAACTGGGAGTCGTCAGAAGGTCCCCAACAATTTTTTGACAAAAACATTTTATTGATTTTGTGAAAATTTTCTAATACAACAAAGAGTTTTTTTTTGATCTTCTTTAAATCCTCCCCACATAAAAGATATGACAAATAAAGCATATCATTTAGACATTTTATGTATCCTTTGATACGTAAAAAGTTTTAATAAAGAAAATTATTAAAACTATGTTTATTATTACTTACATATGAGGTTTATAATATGGAAAAACAAATATTTGTCAGTGAAATGGCTACTGAAAGACGTATTGCAGTTCATGAAGATAATAAATTAGTAGAATTTTATATTGAGAAACCAGGTGAAACTGGAATGGTTGGAAACATATATAAAGGAATTATTGAAAATGTTCTTCCTGGAATGCAAGCTGCATTTGTAGATATAGGTTTTGGATTAAATGCGTTTCTTCCTTTCACTGAAATAAACAATCCTGAGCTTTTAAAAGATGCTTCCACATCTGAAGATGAGGACAATAATGGAAAAAAACGAGAAAAAAAAGAAATTGATAAAGAAATTCAAGTCGATCTTGAAAAAAATCAAGAGATTTTAGTTCAAGTTATTAAAGAACCTTTTTCAGGTAAAGGCCCTAGAATTACTACCAATATTGCTATTCCTGGTCATTTAGTTGTACTAGTACCAAATTCAAATTTTATAGGAATTTCAAAAAAAATATGGGATAAATATGAAAAAAGAAGAATTAGAAAATCAATTAAAAATTTTTTACCAAATGATATTGGAATAATTGTAAGAACTGAAGCCGAAGGCAAAAGTGAAAAGTTAATTAAAAAAGACTTTGACAATTTGCTAAAACAATGGCGAACTTTATCAAGAAAGAGTAAAAAAGCAGAATCACCTTCATTACTATATGAGGACTTGGAAACAGTATCTACAATTATGAGAGATATTTTGGATGACTCTGTAGATAAATTTCTTTTAGATTCAAAAAAATTATTTAGACAAACAAAAACATATTTACAAAATGTTTCACCAAATTTAGTTGAAAAGTTAGAAATTTTTAGAGGAAAATCTCCCCTATTTTCACATTTTAACATAGATGATCAAATTTCAAAATCAACAAAACGACATGTTTGGATTAAAAGCGGTGCTTACTTAATTATAGAACATACTGAAGCTATGGTTGTAATTGATGTGAATAGTGGAAGATTTGTTGGTAAGGGAAACCATGAGTCAAATTCTTTAAAAATTAATCTCCAAGCTGCAAAAGCTGCAGCAGAACAATTACGTCTTAGAGATATAGGTGGACTTGTAGTTATAGACTTTATTGATATGAATCAAGAAGCAAATAGAAAAAAAGTTTACATCGAAATGAAAAAACAACTTAAAAAAGACAGAGCTAAAGTAGCAGTTTCGCAAATAAGTGAATTTGGTTTATTAGAAATGACTCGTCAGAGGATAAGACTTTCTTTAAGAGATTCAATAAGTGAAGTTTGTAATATTTGCAATGGAAGTGGAAGAAATCTTTCCAAAGATGCAGTTATTTCTGAAATAGACACATGGATAAGAAAATATAAAAAACAAAAAAAAGACTTTAGATTAATTCTTAAAGTACATAGTAATGTTTATAATTATCTTGAAAAATCTAAAAAAAATATTTTGAGAAAATTTATGTGGAAAAATTTTATCCACATTAAAACAGTACCTGACGACACCTTAAAACCAAGCGAATTTCATTTTTTTTCAAGAAAAAACAACAAAGAAATTATATTAGAAGTATAGCTTGACTTATGATATAAAGTAAAAATAAATTACTGGTCTTTAAAAAGAGTTAATATGATATGTATGCAATAGTAGAAATAGCGGGAAAACAATTTTTAACTGAAGTCGGAAAAGAATTAAAAATTCCACATCAAAAAGACGTGGAGATTAATAAAAAAATTTCTTTTGATAAAGTTTTATTAATTGTTGAGGACGATGATATAACTATTGGAAAACCAATTATTCCAAATTCTAAAGTTGAAGTTAAAGTAATAAATCATTTTAGAGATAAGAAAGTAACAGTTTTCAAAAAAAAACGTAGAAAAGGTTACAAAGTAAAAAATACCCATCGTCAAGAATTTACAATTATTCAATGTTTATCTATTAAGAAATCAAATTCTAATTCAAAAACCAAAAAGAAAACTTCAACCAAACCAAAAAAGTAAATTAAAAAGGAATATATAAAATGGCTCATAAAAAAGGAATGGGAAGTACAAAAAATGGTCGAGATAGTAATTCTAAAAGATTAGGTGTTAAAGCTTATGGTGGCCAAACTGTAAAAGCAGGATCAATTATTGTAAAACAACGTGGAACAAAAATTCACCCAGGTCTAAATGTTGGCATTGGAAATGATGATAGTCTATTTGCAAAAATATCTGGTATTGTACAATTCACCACAAAAACAAAAAATCGTAAAATAGCTAATATTATATAATTATAAATTTTTTATCCAAATCAAAATATAATTATTAAACCTAAGACGTAAATATTAACAATTGTTACATATAGGGTTGCTTCAATGAAAAGAAACAAAATTGCGCTCATAGGAGGAGGTCAAATTGGTGGTATACTTGCATTAATTTGTGCTCAAAAGGAATTAGGTGATGTAGTTATTGTTGACGTTCCCAAATCTGAAGGTATGGTTAAAGGAAAAGCATTGGATATAATTGAGTCAAATCCTCATGATGGATATGATGTTAAAATTACAGGTTCATCAAAATTATCAGATATTAAAGATGCTAATGTTGTAGCAATAACAGCTGGAGTCCCAAGAAAACCTGGTATGTCAAGAGAAGATTTATTAGAAATAAATGTTAATATTATTTCTAATATAGCTAATAATGTTAAAAAATATTGTCCTAATGCTTTTGTAATTGTTGTTTCAAACCCTCTGGATGCTATTGTCTATGCTTTTCATAGAATTAGTGGACTTCCAAAAAATCAAGTTGTTGGAATGGCAGGTGCACTCGATAATGCTAGATTTAAAGCTTTTATCGCAATGGAAACTGGTTTGTCTGTACAAGATATCTCATGTATTGTTTTAGGTGGACATGGGCCTACAATGATTCCTCTAATAAGTTCAGCGTCAATTGGTGGTGTACCATTATTAGACATTCTTGATAGTACTCAGATTAATAAAATTGTTAATAGAGTGCAACATGCAGGAACAGAATTAGTTCAATTATATGGAAATGGGAGTGCTTTTTTTAGTCCTGCTACTGCTATTGTTGAGATGATTGAAGCTAATATTAAAGATAAAAAACGCGTTATTCCTTCTGCAGCATTATGCGAAGGTGAATACGGCATTAATAATCTTTTTATTGGAGTACCCACTGTAATAGGCAAAGATGGTATTGAAAAAATAATTGAGGTAAAGCTTAATAATGATGAAAAAAAAGCTTTACAAGAAACAATCAAAACTGTTAAGAAAACTGTGAGCGAAATAAAATTTTAAATAATTTTAATGTTTTTATTAAACCATTATTAACTGGCGTATAAAAAAAAGTTATAAATAAAACAAATAAATATAACTGTCTATATAAATAAAATTTCCTAATTTTAATTAGATTTTTTTTTAAAACAATTTCACCTGTAATCATATTTTTTAGAATAATTCTCGATTTTAAAAAAATAATAATTAATATAATATATAAGATAAATTTAAAATATAAATTTAAATGATTTAACAATTCTTGATTTGTTGTTAAATACAAAATTGCTAACATAGGAAGAAAAAATATAAATAGCATTTCAGTCTTATCTGAAAATTCACTAATAATTTTGATTTTATTTTGATTTTTTAGGTTATAATTTTTTTTAATTTGATAACAAATATAATTTATATACAAAGAACTTAAAATTAATAAAGCACCAAAAATAAAATGTAATATTAGATATAAACTAATCATTTCAACTATTTATCTAGTAAGTTATTCATTTTTTTCCAAGAAAGTTTTTTCAAATCTTCAACACTTAAATTTTTATAATCTCTATAATAAATAAAATCCCCAACCATTACCTCTATAACCCCTGGTTTAATTCTCCAATCTGTTTTCCTTTTAGCTAAAAATGCACCTTTAAATACTACAACTAGGATGTCTGCTTTTGACCCTTTTGCCAAATGAAATGGACCTTTTTTAAATGGATTTAATTGTCCTGATGTAGTTCTTGTTCCCTCAGGAGATATAAATACTGATATACCTTGTTTTAATTTTTCTTGAGCATATTTAACTGATTTAATAGCTGAGTTTTTATTTTTTCTCTCGACAGGAATAATTCCATATTTTTTTATAATTGGCCCCCAAATTGGCAATTTAAATTGATATGACGCTGCTAATGCAGTTACTTGTTTAAAAGTTATTGAAGGTAAAATAAAAATATCTATGATTGAACTATGATTAAATAATAAAAGATATGGTTTTTTTCTTTTTAATTTTTCTTTTCCTTCTATTTTTAAGATTACTCCAAATCCAAATAACAATAATCTTCCAAATGCTCTAACAATTGGAGAAATAAATTTTGGTTTAGTTAACATTACAATTGGAAAAAATGTAAAACAGGTGAAAATAAATATAACAAACCAAATAGGATATAAAAGTATTGAATAAATTGTATTTGCTATCGTTAAGTCTGAGTTGTCATAATTAATTTTATTATCTTTTTTTTCACTTGCTCCAAATATTTTTATTACAACTATAAAAAAGGTGATCAATAAAATAAAAATAAATAAATAAATAAAATCTATCATTTAAAATCCTTTAATAATTTTTTCCATCCTTTTTTTTCAATATAATTAAAAAGTTTAATATTTACTTTTGGAAATGCGAATGAATTTATTTCAGATGGTTTAATCCATTTATATTCATGAAAATCATTTTTAATAATTCCATCAATAATACAATTAAATAATGTTAATTCAATTGAAAAACTACTATAATTATGTCTTATTTTTTTTATTTTCTTTTTAATAATGATATTAACACCCAGTTCTTCAAATACTTTTCTCTTTAATGCATTTTTTAAATTCTCATTATTTTTTACTTTTCCTCCTGGAAATTCCCAAAGATTTGATAAATGGTTTTTATTAAGTCTTTTTTGTATATAAAACTTTTCATTTTTCCACATTATACCAGTGGAAACTCTAATCAATGGAGTAGCTTTTCTTATTATTTTTTCGGGGAATTTTTCCTGAACACCCATCATCTTTGATTTACAAAAACCATTTATAGGGCAATCACAACATAATGGATTAATATTTTTACATATTTGACTGCCAAGCTCCATTAATGCTTCATTAAAACTTCCAGGAGTTTTTTTTGAGATAATTTTATTTAAATAAATTATAAAGGAATTCTTTTTACCTTTTACAACATTGTTTAAAGCTAAAACCCTACTTATAACCCTATTTACATTTCCATCTATCAAAGGTATTGGATAATTATATGAAATGGATAATACAGCTGATGCTGTATATAATCCAACTCCTGGAAGTTTTAAAAATTCATCTAAATTTCTAGGAACTTTAGAATTTTTTTCATGAAATATAATTTGACATGATTTTTGAAAATTAATACATCTTCTATAATATCCTAATCCTTCCCAATATTTTAATAATAAATCTGTTTTGGATTTAGCTACATCCTCAATAGTAGGAAATTTAATTATCCATTTATTATAATAAGGAATAACTGTCTCAACTTTAGTTTGCTGAAGCATGACTTCTGAAAGCCATATCTTATATGGATCTTTAGTATTTCTCCAAGGTAATTTTCTTTTATTTTTGTTAAACCAATTAATCAATTCATTGGAAAAATCAATATTTTTAATTGTATTATACAACTATATATTTAAGTTATATTTCCATAACTCCCATATTAGATTTTCTAATGCGTTTTTAAGCTCTCTTTTATTAGGAATATTATCATTTAAAATTTGATTACCTAAAATATCTAATCTAGATCTATACTTTTGTGATTGCGAAAACCCCTCTTCAGTAAGATATACTTTTACAGATCTTTTATCAATATTATTTTTTTTCCTATAAACCAATTCAAGTTTTTCTAAATTTTCAATCAATCTTGTTAATGTACTTTTATCAATCCCCAACTTTTTAGTTACAACATTCATTGGAACACCTTTTTTTGGAATTGATAAAATAGTTAGACATTGAGCAAGGGAATCATTTTTATTAGAACAAATATTTTTTCTATGAAAAAAATTTAATGAAAAAAATAATTCATTTATAATTTCACCTGAATTCATATGTTGTATTATACAACATATAATTATATATATAAAATAATTTTATTTAATTATCCCAAAGAACAAACCGATAATAGCACCTGACATAACATCGCTAAACCAATGATTGTTACTTTCTAATCTTTGTATACCAACAACTGAAGCTAAAAAAAGCGCTGGTAAACCAATACTTAATCCATAATTATTATTTAAAATCAATGCTGAAACAAAACTTCCAGAAGTATGCCCTGAAGGAAATGACATTTTATTTTTTTTATTAGGTCTTTCTCTTTTTGTAATATATTTTAAAAAGTATGTTGATGAAATTGTCAACACAAGAGGATTTAATAAAAACTTTTGATTTTTATTGTATTTTAATTCAGAATAAACAACAAGAGGATATATATATATTTTACCATAATTATCCAAAAATTGTGAATTTTTAGTAGACATTAATTTTTTGGAATTAACATATTCATAGATTTTTAAATCAAATGAATCAACAAATTCAAAAAAGGTTTTTTTTTGGGAATAAATATTATTATTTACAGATATAAATAATACTAAAAAACAAGAATAAACAATTTTTTTCAATCTATAACTATTAATTCTTTAGTACTTTTATTTAAAATTTCTGAATTTGTTTTTTTAACAATGACGTCATCTTCAATTCTTACACCGCCTAAATTTGGAATATATATACCAGGCTCAACTGTCATAATATAATTTGAATAAATTTTATCTTTGCTATTTTTAGAAAACCTTGGATTTTCATGAATCTCAAGCCCTAATCCATGACCAGTACTATGTATAAAATTATCTCCATAACCCGAGTTTTTTATATAATCCCTACATATACTATCTATGTATTTACAATCTGTATTATCTGAAATATTTTTAATTCCTAATTTTTGTGATTCAGAGACAATATTGTAGATTTCTTTTTGCTTTTCACTACATTCTTTAATTACAACTGTTCTTGTCATGTCAGCATGATAACCATTATATTTTGCCCCAAAGTCTAATATCAAAAAATCTCCTTTTTGTAATTCTCTTGAACTTGGAAAAGCATGAGGAAGTGCAGAATTAGGTCCTCCGGCAACGATAGGTCGAAATGCATCTTCATCTGCACCTAAAATTTTTAAAGCAAAAGAAATCTTCGCTGCAATTTCTTTTTCATTCAAACCAATTCTTAAATCTGGAATAATTTGATCAAAAACTTCATCTGTTATTTCAACCGCTTGACGTATACATTGAATTTCTTGTTTATCTTTAATTTTGCTAATATTTTCAATAATATTTATTATTGGAACCCAATTAACTTGGGGAAAAAGTAACTTTAAACTTTGTAATTCATCATGAGTCGTTTTGTCAGATTCAAAACCCAATTTTAATTTCTTATTATTAATTAGCTTTTGTTTTTTAATTATATCAAAATTTGATTCATCATCAATGAAAATTTCCATATTTTTAACTTCAATTTCTGATTGAATTTTATACCTTCCATCAGAAATAAAATATTCACTTTCATTAATAATTAAACATGTGGCTGATGATCCTGAAAAACCAGATATATATCTAATATTTTTTAAGTTTGTTATAATTATTCCATCTAAATTATTCTGATTTAATGATAATTTTATTTTTTCTAACCTATTAGTAAAATAATTCATTTATTAGCATTTTGTTTCTTTAATAATTCAGTTAATTCAGATTGCTTTGTTTTAATATCTTTTAAATTTGAATTTTTTTTTGTTTTCATTACTGATAGAACACCCAATGCTTCTTTATATAATTTTTGACTTTTAAAAATTTCAACCATTGTAAATGTAGCAATATCTTTTGTAATAGGAATAGTATTAATATTTTCATCATTAACCAATTCAACGCTAGAGTTTATTTTAGAAATATTGGTTGTTTTTTTCTGCTTTGTTAAAGTTTTTTTGTGATTAGTTTCTAGTATTAATATTTTTTTTAATCCTTCATTAGCATAAGTATTATTTGAATCAAATAATAATATTTTATTTAAAATTCTCTTCAATTCTACAGTTTTATTTTGATTCCAATATATTTGAGATAAAAGTATATAAGCATTAAAAAAATTTGGATCCTCTTTAATTATTTTTTTTAAAGTTTTTTCTGATTTAATAAAATCTTTTTTTAAAATTAAAATTCTAGATAAAACATATAAACCATCAAGTGACTTAGGGTTGAGCTTTAGACCTAACTCACAAATTTCTTGAGCCCTATCAATTTTTTTGTTTAGTAAATAATATTCAGATAAAATTGGAAATAAATTTGATGATGGATTATCTTGAAAATAATCCTCTAATTCATTTATATTATTTATATTCATGAAAATTTAAATTTTAATCATAGGTTATATTCATAGTAAATTAAGTTTAATAGTAACAAATTTAATATTATTGAATATTTAAAAAATGTTTAATTTCAATTTAAAAAAATGTCGAAATATGAACTATAAAATATTAGTTTTAATTAAAATCATTTTTATTAACTCTTTCTTATTTGGCGGAACAATTGATGTAAAATTTATTAGTGACCCAAATAGAATAGAATCTATAAAATCATTTAAGAATGGAAATCATTCTTATATATCTTCAACAGATTTAATAAGAATATTAGATGCTGGAACATTTAAAAATATTCCAAGGGGAAAAATAGTTATATATTTAGGTGGACATCGAATAAAAATTTCTAATCAGAGTAGCTTCATTGTAATAAATGAAAATGTTTTCCAAATGAATTCATTTGTGATTTCTGATGGAATAGACATGTATCTACCCTTGGAATCGTTCTTGAAAATTATAAAAGAAAACGTTGAGCAAGGAATATCATATAACCAAAATTCAAATAATATAATTATTGATTTAGTTTCACAAAATGTTAAAAACTTAACTATTGAAGAAAAAGCAAATGGGACATTAATTAGAATTGGAACAACTCAACAATTTGATGCAAAATCAATAACAGGATGGTCTTCTTCAAATAGATGGTTTTATCTAACTATATCAGGCGGGATTGCAGATTCAATATCAATTAAAAAATCTAAATTAGGAGGGTCGATTAGAAGCTTATCTATTGATCAAAACCCAACATCAGTTCAAATTGCATTTCAATTAATAAACGATATTGAAAATTTTGAAATTTATCAAAACAATGAGCCTTCTGAAATTGTTTTAACCTTAAGAA
>CEOK01023430.1_pt1 | contig 11542 bp, 14 predicted proteins | sample 427001 | NCBI WGS metagenome assembly CEOK01 (sample SAMEA2591108, study PRJEB7988) | marine metagenome | isolation source: saline water (ENVO:00002010), including | reverse complement strand
TGAAGTGTCCAGTATGTGCACTTGCAGTTGGATATTCTTTTACAATAAGTTTACCTTTTGTTTTGTCTTTTAGTTTTTCAACTTTCTTTCCATACATTTTTTCTGTCAAATCTGCAAGGTCTTGAATAGGTGTATTCAAAATATTTGCATCAATTCTTTCTGCAATCTTTTCTTCTGACATCTCAAGTGTAATATAAAGAACATTTTTATTCATCATTAAATGACTTGATGCAACATGACACATAAACAATGATTTACCAACACCTGTTCCTGCAAGACAAATATTAAGTGTTTTGTTTGGAAGGCCACCTTTGGTTACTTTGTTGAAGTATTCTAAATCGAAAGGAATCTTTTCTTCAACACGATTGTAAAATTCAAAACGTGCATCTGCATCTTCTAACACATCATGTCCTATATTTGTGTCAAAAGATACAGAGAGTGCATCTTTGAGAAGTTCGGGGATTTCCCCTGTTGACCGTTGAGACTTTTTATCAATCACTTCGATTGAATCCATGACTGCAATATAGATTGCTCTATCTTTACACCATTTCTCTGTCTCATTCACCAACCATTCACTCGGTGTATCATCTGTTAATTTTGATATACCATCAACCACATACTTTGATGCTTTGAGAACATTATCGGTGAGAGAGGTGTTGTTCTCAAGGTTGATTAATAGTGCTTCGGGTGTTGGTGGTTTTACATACTCTTCAAAATAACTTTTGATTTCTGTAAAAACGGTTCTCTCGTCACTCTCTGTAAAATATTCATCCTTCAAGAATGGAAGAACTTTTCTACAAAATTCCTCATTCTTTACAAGATTTTTAATAATTGTTGTCTCTAATCTTATTTCACTCATAATAATTTAATTGTTTTACTTCTTTGTAATGGCATTATACCACATCTTAACTGTTTAAAAAACATGATTAATATCATTCTGTCATCATTTTTTAAATTTGTATCGTTTGATTTATGCCAATATGTACCCTCAAATGCACACAATCTATTAAACTTACCATGAATATCAATGTGTTTTTTAAATCGATTGTTGTGTTTTTTTAAAAATTGTTCTTCTTCATTAGTTATTGGAACACCAGTTTTAGTAATTCTATCAAAAGTATCTATTTTAAATTGAACACTGTTGTAATAATCATCATCAAAAATAAATTGATTAGTTTTTGGTGTCCATAAAGATGTTCCATAATTTACATCGGTTTCTTTATTCAAATATAGTATTGCAGTAAAGATTGAAGGGTCATAATGAATTACACCACTTCCATAATCTTGTGGTATTATTTGGAATTGTGTAATTACATCATGTTCTATATTATCTATTTCAGTAAAAGGTAAAAACAATGTCATTACCTTTTCTATTAATGTTAAATGTAGAGTAGGATTTATATGTTTTAAGTCTTCACTTCTTACGCCAGGCCAAGAATTTATTTTATCGGGACTATAGTCTAATGTTTTTGCATAGTGAATTAGACTATCGGGCTCTTGTAAGAAATTATCAACTATCGTTGTCGGTATCATCTTCTTCCGTCACTTGATTACCGTACTTGAAATATCCTTCTGCATGAATTTCAAGTTGTTTCATAACATCTTCTGTGAAGAATTTTTCGGGATTGTTATTGATAGTTTTTGCAAACTCTGTTTTACCATTTGGTAGTTCAACTCTTGTTGATGATTTTTTGAAAACACCGAATGCAAGTGCCATGTCTAATAATCCATAATACCTGTCTAATCCAGTTTCATAATTAAGTCTAACATCAACCATTCTGTTTTCTACAGTAAGTCTTGATTTTGCATTTTTACAATGAATGATATTACCAATCACTTCTGTTCCTTCTTTTTCTTTTTTCTTGGATAAGAAGATTATAGATGAAGCTGCATACTTCAATCCACTTCCACCACCCATCTCTTTCTGTGGGAACATAGAACCAATAACATCGTATGTATGATTGGTTACTACCATTGGTACTTTTGCACGACCAAGTTTCAATGTTAAAACTCTGAATGCACCTTTAGTAACTTGTGCACGAGTCATATCTCTTGTTTCTTTTCCTTCTGCAGTGTCTTCAATCTCTTTGGTAGTTGATAACATACCAAGTGAATCTAAAATAAACATCATCTTTGGTCTGTCTGCTTCATCTGTTTCAAGATACTTGTCTAGAATTTTTAATGATTGATTTCTGAATTCTTGAACAGTGACAACTGGGACAATCACTACTCTACTAGAATCGATACCACGACTCTCAATCATATCTTTAGTGATTGCACTTTCTGATTCAAAGTAAATGACTGCTGAATCGGGATTGTCTTCTAGGAATTGTTTACACAAACCGAGTGCAAAGTATGTTTTACCTGTTGCACTTTCACCTGCAAGTGCAGTGATTTTGTTTGTTGGAAGTCCACCATATATTGAACCACTTAAAAGTGCATTAAAAATATAAGAACCCGTATCAACAAAAGAATCTACGTCACCTGCTGATACTCCATCAGAAACTACTGATGCATATTCGTTTCCACTTGATTTTACTAAATCTTTAAGAAAATCTGTCATAATATATTACCTCTCTATTATTCTACATACTATTATAGTATAATTAGTGAGATTTGAAAAGGGGATTTTTTATTTCTTTTTTGTGTTTTTTAGACGTTCTTGGTCACACATTTTTTTATCAAACTTGACATGTTCTTCCATCATTGTTTTGATAGATTTAATTTGTGATTCCATCATAAAAAGGTAACAGAATCCAACAGAGAATAAAACGATATAAATCATGTCTAATACTGATATTATCATACCTTCAACTCACCTTGAATTTCAACAACACCTTGTTCTTGTAGAATTTTACGATTTTCTAAATGACCTTTTTCTATCTCTTCTTTGTTTCCACCACCGTAATCGACTGCATAATGGTCATCAATCATTCTCTGATTGATTGAAAACTTTACATCATCGTAGTTTGCAAATATCTCACCTAGTATTCTACCAAACTTACCTTTGTCATGAGAAACTAGAGATAAACTGTCTGCATTCTCTAATAAACCTTTTAAGTGTTTTTTTGATGCTTTACCAAATTGTTTTTCGACTAAATCTCTTGTTCTAGATTCGGGTGTGTCTATGCCCTTCATACGCACCCTCTGTTTTTTGTAGACCATTCCAAAACCTAAATCGATGTCTACATCTACTGTATCACCATCAACTACTTTTACTATTTTTACATTATATTCATACATAGAACTATTTATGCAAAAAACGAATCTAGTGATGCAACGGGTTCTACGTTCCAATCTATCAAACTTATAACTGCTTTGAGTGGTTCTATGAATGCTTTGTTGAACTGCATATCATAGTCAATGAATCGATGTAAATCCAATTCTCTTGGTAATACATTCATAAATGATATCACATTCTCATTGATTGGATTAGGAAGTGTTAAATAACTGAAGTGCACTTTTTCTCCATTCTTAATCATTTCATACCTCATGTCGAGGTTCTTGGATTTCAACAAGTGGTTGTATAGTAATGAACCTCGAACATGAATAGGTGTTCCTTTGGAATAGACTGTAGTGGGATGTGCATACTGTGGCATGTTCTTACATCCACGAGGGAATGCAACTTCTTCGGGTGGTAAGTTTCTAAATTCTTTTCGTGCAGTTTCTACGAACTCCCACACCTCTTCTTCTGTTCCCTGCATAACCACTTTAAATGCATCAGTCAATTTATTTCTGACCCACTGTGGAGTTGAAGACTTTGCAGTTTCGATACCCATCATTTTGAGTTTGGGTTCTGCAAGTCTTACACCTTCGTTGTCGTGGACGTTTAGTATGTACCGTTTCTTTGCAGTCCAAATACCACGGTCTGCAATCACCTCACGACCCATTTCCATCTTTTGTTGGAATGCATTGGTATATTCTGCAAGGTCTTTGAAACCATCTGCAAGAACTTTTTCGACCAATCCTTCTGATTTGTTTAGAAAATCAATAATCTTTGTCTTGTCGGTTTCATTCGGTAACACTTGTTGCACTAGTTTGTCCATTGTGATATAAACTGAATCGGTATCCATTGCAATCACATAATCTTCATTCTCTGTTTTAAGTGTTTTGTTTAAAAACTCATTGATGGTTTTCTCTGACCACTTGATGACTAATTGACCCGATGTGGTAATTGCTTCTGCAAGGTCAATAGAGAAAAATGCAAAGTATTGATTTGCAAGAGCTCCGTATGCAGAATTCAATGCAATCTTACGAACCTGTTGATTGTTGTATGCACGTTTGATAAGTGTATCAAGTTCTCTTCTACGTTTGACATCTTTACAAGTCTCACGTTCCTTTTGATACACAATCATTCTTTTCTTCCACATTCTTCTTTCATCATAGAACTTCTCCATGAGTTCGGGAAGGAATCCTTGTTTGTTTCGAGTGAACATTACACCGTTAGGACATACAGTGTTACCTAATTGTTTTACGTATGATAAATCATTTTCTTTGGTTAACATTCTGTCAATGGTAACATCTTGTCGATTACCTTTTACCATTTTCTCGGGACTAATATTGAATTGCATAATCAAGTGAGGATACAATGAGTTCAAGTCAAATGACACAACCCAATCATGTTTTCCAACTTGAGGTTCTTTAACATATGCACCGATGATAGGTTTCATTTTATCATTTCCACTTCTTAATCTTTGTGGTGGTGTTTGGATACCCTGTTCTTTTAAGAAGTTGTAGATGATGGTTTCCCAATACTTTACCATTCCAAAAGTATCATTATAATTACACTTTGCATTGTAAGACATTGCTTGAACCAATTCAATCAATCCTAGTTTTTCTTCCAGTTGTTCGACCAAGACTGCATCTTGAACATTGTATTCTAAAAATTTTGCATAGTCTTGTTTATAGAGTGTATGAAGATTTCCATACTCTGAATAGTCTAATTTCTTTTTACCAAGTTCTACCTTTGCAATGTGGTCAAGTTTATATGATTCTTGATTGACAAATGTGTGTTTACGATAAAGTTCAAGATAGTCAAGAACACTCACACCATGAAGATTGAATATCATATTCTTTTGATATCCTTGAGAAACAAACTCTCTAATGTCTGACTGATTCCATGGAGATAATTTTTTATGTTCGTTTTCTCCTAGTAATCTATCAATACGATTACAAAGATAAGTGATATCAAAACTATTTACATTCCATCCTGTGATAATGTCAAAAGATTCTGTTCTCCAATATTTGATAAATTTTTGTAGAAGTTCAACCTCATTATTACACTCATGATACACATAATTTTTCTCATGATTCCATGGGCCTATTCCAAACACATGTGGTTCTTTACCGAAAGGTTTCATGGTGATTGCATTAACCTTTTCAGTAGATAAGAATGGGTCGGGGAATCCATCTTCACATTCACACTCAATATCAAGAGATACAACTTTGATTAGTTTTGGATTATATTGAATATCACCTACAAATTTATCTGCAATGTAAGTGTAAATGTATCTGTCGTATCCGTGTATTTCAAAACCTTCAACTGCACCATATCTCTCACGGAACTTTCTTGCACCACCCATTGAGTTGAGTTCAACAACTTCAAGTGGCCGACCATCAAGTGAACGATATGCAGTGTCACCTTTTTTAGAATTGATGAAATGTTTAGGTCGATAGTCAACAGATAGTTTGACTTGTTTATTACCTTTGTAACCTTTGACTAAAATCTTGTCGCGAGTACGACATACGTTTGTGTAGAAATCCATGTAGTTATTATACTACAAATACTATTCGTTTAATAGAGACTTTTCTGTATAATCAGAGAAATGTTTTTGCACCATATCTTTGATATCTTGATAGTGTGCAATTTGTTCTAGTTCTTTTTCTATTGTTTCAATATGGTCTGAATGTTCTCCAACCCCAACTGAATTTTTACATTGAACTAAAACGTTTGTTTTATGTTTTGCAATGTGTCCGTCTGCATGTGCAACAACACTTGCTAAAATATTATTTGTCATATCTTTCATTATTTACCTCTTTCTCTGTTTCCTGTTTGTACCTTAAAATTTTGTTCTAACTGTGGTCTTGCATCAAAACAACTTATAACTTTGTTTTTATTAATTTTAAATGTATATTCTTTTGCATAGGGAATCCATGGTGCAAGATTAACATTCATCTGACCTTCATCAATATTAATGATACAAGCTTGTGTATCAATGATTGTATAACTAAAATAGTTTTCTTTGACGAATCCTATAATAACTTCACCCGTTTCGAGTAATAGACATTTTACTGGAAGCATTATACTAACGAAAGGATATCGTCTTGCAATTCCTTACTACGTCTCCCTACTTGTCCATACCATCTAGAGTCTTCCATTTGTGCAGACATCTCATTCCAGTTGTGTTCTGCACAAGCCTTTAACATGTTTCTAAATTTACCCAATCTATTTGCACCTAAATTAAAACACATATTAACTAAAACATGTTGTGCTTTTTCGGGTAGTTCATCAAAATTGATGTTATGAGTTTCACATACATGTTTTGTTTCTTTGACATGTTTATCAAAATCGTATTCATAAACATCATCTACTCTTTCTTGTGAAACTGGTGTTCCGACTGGTAATCCGTATTCATCATCACTGTCTTTAATTAAGTGACCAACTCCATAAGTTAAGTATCCTAATGAGTCTTCATAAATTTCGAGAACTTCTCCCTCGTGTCTTTTGATTTGTTCTTTTAATAATTTTTTATCCATCTTCCTTTTCCCTTTTAATTTGTTCTTCCATCAACTCAATGAGTATGTCTCCCATGAGATTATTTAGTTTTTGATTTTGTTTGAGTTCTTTAATATCACCACCACTTTCGGGTAATCTTCTAATGGTTCTTTGAAAGTTTATATTGGGTGTACCTTCTTCAAATTCTACTTTACCGTATTGATAAACTAAACCTTTCCACTCACCCTTGAGTAGTTCGATACCTGCATCTTTTTCATGTGGATTCTCGACCACTTGATACACTCTGTCTTTAAATAACTCCGTCATCTCTTAAATTTACATCCATAATATCTATTGTAGGAATCCACCCTAGTTCTCTGATTGCATGTGTATCTTTTGCAAGATTATCATCCGTTTCAAAACTAAACCCATCTTGATTCCATTTTAATTTATTTGGTCGTGGATAATATTGTTCAACTAATTCTCTTATGAATGTCGGAATACCTCTTCCCACATTCATAACTGTTGTTTCAAGATATTGTATATTATCAATAATTCTTATAATTGCATCAACAACATCACTTACATGAATGTAATCTCTAATATGATTTGTATAATACACTAATTTTTTTCTTTTTATTAAAGATACTAACATGTTAGGTCTTGCACCTTTACCCCATACCGTTGTAAATCTTAATCCTATGTTTTTATATCCACTTGCAGCTGCAACTTCCATTGTTCTCTTACTCATTCCGTAAGGATTATTCCACCACTCCTCTGCATTAGATGATGATGCATATATGCATGGTATTTTTAATTCATTACATTGATTAAAAATATTTTGAGAATTGACAACATTATTTTCCCAATACAATTGTGGAGAACCCATCGATTGTCTTACTCCTGCGAATGCAGCCAAGTGTATTACAAGGTCTATACTATCATCAATTTTGATATCTTTGATGTCATTACCATCTAAAACATCTACACCTATAACTTCATGAGTATCTAAAGATTCAACAAGATGTTTACCTATAAAACCTTTATGACCTGTAACTAAAATTCTCATTAAAAGAATTTGTCAAGACTACCGTGTTTATCCCTATGATGATGACCAATAGGATTTTCTGTTTTACCTCTGACTCCTTTAGTTGCAACATCACTTCCACAATATGCAACACAAGTATGTCTTACACCTTCTCCCATAATTTGAGTAACCCCATGTATTTGATTTGAATCTGCAATGATTACATCACCGTCAGCTGCATCGATACCAATTCCATATCTAGGAAATGATAGATATGCACCATCGTAATCACCACATCTGAATACACACATAGTTGTCATACCAAAATCTAAATCGTCTCCATCAACGTGTGCAGACATTTTACCTGCACCTTCAACATATGAATACTTGTTTGCAGAAATAGATGTAAAGGGTGCACCGTTTAACCAATATTTTTCTTCAACACATTCATCACAAAAGTCTCTCTGTTTTTTCCAAACATCGGGTGCACCTTTCTTTAGTGCAACTTCATTTAACTCTGCTATCTTCTGCATCTTATTCCACTTCTCTTCGTTTCTTTTGAGTTTAGACCAACCACTTAAACCAATCATTCCTGTAAATCTACCTCTCTTATAACCCATAAAAATAGAGTGAATAGGATTAGCTTCTGCAATACGATTGAACTCACCATTTTTCTTTAATGGGTAATACGAATTGTTAGTTCTTAATTTATAATGTACACCTTCAATTAATCCTTTCTTTGCCATTTCTTCTTTATCGATTGGGCCAGCTGCATTTGCACGAAGTGTCGATACATCATCGATTGATGTCACTACATCTCTTAATTCTTCTAATACTTCACCTTCATATACACCCTTTACAATACATGCAAGTAAAGGTGGTTCTTCTCCCAGTGTTGCAACTGGTTTATAAATTTTAGTTAACTCATGATTAGTTCCAACAGTTGATACGAGGTCTGTAATTTCACTCCCATCTAACCATTGACCATTATATTTTTCATAGGTAGGTTTAAAACCATGGTCAACTTTTGCTGTGTGTGTTTTAATTGACATTATACTTCTCCAATATATTTGTTAAGACACTATCTACTAATGCCTTAAGACATAATGGTGCAACCATTAATCCAATTCTTGCACCTTTATCGTTATAATCTCCCGTGCTCTTATAGTCATCGGGAAGGGACATAATCCTTTGCAATTCCTTTGGAGTATATATTCTTTCTCCACTTGGATGAAAGTGATTACCACCCATAAATTTAGGTTGACACCCCTGTTCTGTTAATGAATGTGCAGCTTGATTCCAAGGTACAATTCTTGACATATAATAAGAGTGTTTCTCATCTTCGGGTTTTATGATTCCGTTTTTAATTTGTGTCTTAAACCATGGGCCAACAATATCATCTCCAATACTTATAACTCTATCTCTGTCATTAATTCCTCTCATTCCTAAACATGGGCCAGAGTTTGGAAAGTCGGGATGAGTATCAAAACCAAAAACCCAGTGTGCTTTAGAAGACTCTTTCATTGCTTCTTCTAGAAATTTTGCATCTTCTTGATTCTCTAGGTCATCTTCTAAATCTGCAATAGCATCTGCAATTGTAGGAATATTATTTGATGGTTCGGGAAAAACACTTCCTAACACCATCCATGGCATTCCTATTTTTTCTAGTACATCATTACGAACTGCAAGTATAAATGTTCTTTCTCTTTTTTGTGGAACTCCATGTTGAGATGCATTCATAACTTTATAAACTGCACTATATCCTTTTGATTCAAAATCAGTAATCATTTTGTTTAGATGGTCTATTGCATAATCCATGGTAAGACCTTTTACATTTTCACAAATAATTACTTTGGGTTGTAACTCTCCTGCAATACGAATGACTTCCCATGTTAAGTCTTCTATGTTTTGTTGTTTCATTCCGTATGCAACTTTCTCTTTTTTCCATCCGTCTCTTTTTGTACCTGCCATTGAGAATGGGGGGCATGGTGGACTTGCATCAAGAATGTCAATTTCTCCAACACCCAATCCACTTAATTCCATAATATCTTTGGGTGATACATCTTTGATGTCTTTACATTCATGTGATGTGTTTGGAAAGTTCTGAAGATAAGAATCAACATGTAATTGTTGAAACTCATTCATATACCTACAATCACCACCTGCAAGTTTATATGCACACGATGACCCACCGCCCCCAGCAAAGAAAGTTATATAATTGAAATGTTTTTTGGAAGACCTCTCTTCAAGGTCTTTTAATGTATATCTGAAATATTCATTCATAGCGTGCATATCTCCATTATAGGGTATTTAGCACACTATGAATAGGTGGTTTTTAAAAATTATTTAATTTTAATAGATAATGGTTTATCTTCTTCAGGAACAACTCTTACCAGTTTGACATGTAGAATACCATCTTTCATGTCTGCACCACTGACTTCAACATCATCTGCAAGTGTAAAACTTCTTTTGAAAGCTCTAGATGCAAGTCCTCTATGGACAAAATCTTTTGAGTCTTCGTCAACTTTACCTTCGATGGTTAAAAGAGTTTTCTCTTTAGTGATTTCAATATCTTTCTTACCAAATCCTGCAACTGCAAGTTCAATGCAAAAGTTTTCTGCATCTTCCTTTACAATGTTGTAAGGTGGGTAGTTAGTTTGAGTGTGACTTGTTAGTCTTTCGAGTTCATCGAAGTATCTATCAAATCCAATTGTGAGTGGTCTGAATTGACCAAATATATCTAAATGCGTCATATTTTTCTCCTATTTTTAGCAAGTTAATATAATGTAATCCTCTTTTGAGCAATTACAATAGTATTTATATATTATATGGGGTCTTTTATAAATTTTTCAAGGGGTTTTTTTAAAAAAAGTTATCTTTTTTCACATATTCTACTTGCATCGTTTATGACTTTTAAATTATTGTCAACAACATATGATGTTGCTAACAATGGAAAAATCATTTCACCATTAGATAATGCATTTTCATTATACACCCTATTCATTGGAAATAGAAAAACTAACTTATGTAATATTAATCTATCTTTATGGGGAACTTCAGGTAAAAGAGGATTTACTTCAAAGACACAATCATAATTCAGTCCTCGTTTTGTTGTCCAAATATCTGCTACTTGTAGAAACATAAATGAATAGTATAGATATGGTTCTACTGGTCGATTAATCCAATATTGGGGTGTATATTCGAACCTTTTCTGATTTGCCCTTAACGAGAATTCTATCGACTTCAGTGAATGCTCTAGACGGACACTGTCGATATGTTTCTTCTGATAACAACACGTCCACCCCATCATAATTTCTTGTTTGTCCCTCGAGTCTAGCACCAAGGTTGACGGCATCTCCAATGACGGAATAGTCAAATCTAATTTCTGACCCCATGTTTCCAACGATACACTCGCCAGTACTAATACCAATACCCACGTGAATGGGTGGAAGAGAGAGTGGTTTAAGTTCTTCATTTAATTCTTTAGTTTTATCTAATACTTCTAGTGCAGATTTAACGGCGAGGTCTGCGTGGTCTTTACAGTCGAGAGGTGCATTCCAAAAACTCATAATACAGTCGCCCATATACTTGTCGATAGTTCCATTATTATTTATGATAATTTTTGTTTGCATATCTAGGAACTTGTTTATGAGTTCTACTAATCCTTCGGGGTCGTCATTGTTTTTATACGCCTCGCTTATAGGAGTGAACCCGATGATATCCATAAACATGAATGTCATTTCCTTTCTCTCTCCACCTAACTTAAGTTTGCTAGGGTCTTTCTGAAGTTCTTCAACCAT